>Ga0209515_10000476_pt1 | contig 73395 bp, 75 predicted proteins | sample Subgroupgradi54m_FD_187454 | JGI IMG/M metagenome (GOLD analysis project Ga0209515, IMG submission 187454) | Subsurface groundwater microbial communities from S. Glens Falls, New York, USA - GMW60B uncontaminated upgradient, 5.4 m (SPAdes)... ...
TACGTCTCAGCGATAAAATTACTAAAAAAGATGCAAAACGAGCAATTGCAATTTTAATGTATTGTCTTGAGCAAGTTGGTATGGATCCTGAAACTGGAAAAATAGATATTGATCGAATTACTACAGGTATCACCTCATCTGAAAGAGGTAAAATTATGAATGTCAAGGAAATTATTAATGAGCTTGAAGTGAAATTTGGAAAAATGATTCCTATTGAAGAAATTATTAAAGCTGCAGCTGAAAAAAATATGGATCCTGAAAAAGTTGAAGAAGCAATTGAAAAACTAAAAAGAACAGGAGATTTATTTGAGCCAAAACCTGGAAAAGTGCAGAAAATTTAGTAAGTGTTTATTACCGTTAGAATTCTCAATTACTTTTTTAAATCAATCTTGATTCCCTTTGTTTATGGCAATTACCAAAAGACAATCTGCATATATTATGAGTATTCAAGATGTATTATTATTTACAACAGAAAGTAAGCAAGATGCTGTTCTTCCCCGTGTTAATGTCATGGGAATTATTGTTTCAATTGATATTGACGAACATTTAGCATCACTTGTTATTGATGATGGAAATGCAAGCATTTTAGTGCGATTATTTGAAAAGAATGAACAATTACACGAATTAAAAATTGGAAATGTTGCTAAAATTATCGGATTTCCTCGGCGCCTTAATGAAGAGGTATATCTTGTTCCTGAGATTATTAAAAAATTAGATAAACATACTTGGCTTGAATATCGACATTTAGAACTTAAAATACTCAAACCACTTTACTTCTCCTTTCAAGAAAAATACCCACAAGAATATATACCACAAGAAGATAAAATAAAAGAAGAAGAGATTACCATTCAAAAGAACAATACTGATGAGCCTTTTGAAGAAATTATTGATGATGTACAACCACAAAAACAAGAAAGTTTACTTGATACTGTGATAGAAGCGATTAATTCTTTTGATTCAGGCAAAGGTGCTGCAATCGAGGATATTATTAGCAAAGTAAAACATGCTGATTGTGAACGAATGATTCAAAAATTAATTGAACAAGGAGAAATTTTTGAAGTTAAACCAGGAAGAGTTAAAGTACTTTAAAATAATTTATAAGATACATATACTTCGATAATTGCTGCGAACATTAATACTGCTATTGATATTATTAAGAGTTCTGAGACGTCAAAGACGATATTTTTGAATGCTTTTGTGCCTACTTTATGGCGAATCACAGCAATTGAAATTAACCCACCAGCTAATGCAGCAATAAAATAGGCAAGAATTTCAAAGATGCCATGCGTCATATATTTTGAAACACCAATAGTAACTGCACCAATAACACCTGAAGCTGCAGCATTACCTGTTACCTGTATCAGTTTATTTTTAATGAATGTACCCATCGCAGCAGCAATAACAGTAGCATTCCATGTTAGAATAAACATTGCACCAACACCATAAATAAAAGAAAATAAAACACAAATGATTAAAACACGAAAATTATTAAGAAAAATATTCATTAAATAATCAAATTGAAAAGCAGCCCCTGAAATATTTCCATTAATTGAACTGATTGTATCAATTTGCGATTTAAATAAAAAAGAAGTGAAAACATCAGGAAGAAAAATATACCAAAGTGTTAATGATAAAGTAATTCCCATAAAAAGAAACATAAAGACAAATAATGCTTTTGAATGTTCCATCAGCAACCGTTTTTCTGAAATTTGTAACTCGTCTTTTTGTTCTTCAAGCTTTATTGTATTATAGATAATTGGAAATGAAAAAAGAACAATCAGAAAAACCATAATTATAGAAGATTGTATTTTAAATATGTAATAACTAATAAACAATGCTAAGGTTGAAAATAATACACCAAGAAAAAACATTTGCCATGGCTGTTTTTCTGCATCCACTGGCTTAAATAAGTTATCAAGGACCATTCCATTCTTTTTTACAGATTTGAGATATATAAAGGTTGTTAAATTAATTCAGATTAACCCATATTTTGTTTTTCCTGTGTTTATAATCAGAATTTTTGCATTTTTGGGTATTGTGTGCTGTATTTGCAGAAATAATGCTAATCCTGCTAATCCTGAAGGTTCTGCATTAATATTTAATTTTTTTGCTAAATCAATTGCACGATCTAAAAATTCTTCCTTAAATAAATGTACATCTGAAAGATTGCCACAATAACCTGCGTATCGATATAGTTTTATCCATTGTTCATCATAATCAGTAAATGGCAAATGCGGAGAGTATAATTTATTTGCTTTTGTTTTATGATAATTTGTAGTTGCACCTAAAAAATGGCAGTTTTGTATCTTTTTTTTATTCCCTGAAAATCGTGGATCAGGATTTTTTGTTAAAACTTCCTTTTTTGTAATATTTAAAATATTTTGATAGAGATTTCCTGTGCCAAATGGAATAAAACAATAATCTGGAGAATTGTTAATTATTTCATAACTAAGCCAATCATAAAAACGAGTTGTTGGGTCTAATGCAGCAGCTGAAGTAATATCAAAGCCATGCTCATTTTGTGTTAATTTAAGAATATCTTTCCAATTATATGCATTTTTTGACAAATCTGTTTCATAGATATGGCAGCCTATTTTTTCTAATGCTGTTTTTATTTCTGGATTTATATTGCTATCAATTAAACATTTTAGATTTGGAAGATTATATTGTTTTAATCGCCATTGAATTGCAAATGCTGCACTTCCTGAGCTGATTAATGATAAATGAGGGAGGTCACCTATAATTTGCTGCCGTTTTTTTGAAAGAAGAAAATCTCTATACGTTACTACAATTTCCCATGCCATTCTATCCTTATGTGTTCCTGTTGGATTATAACTTTCATCTTTGAGCCAAAGATTTGTAAATTCTTGAATATTAATTTTATATGTTGGTGTTGCTGGAAACTTTGGCGATTTAGGTGGATATTCTGGTTTTTTTGGATTATTTTCTGATGCTATTTTTATTGATTTTAATATCAATTGCTCTTGTTTTGAAAGTGGCATGATTTTATCAATATGATTGAAATATATAAAGCTTTATATACCTCTCTGTAATCCAAAGGTATATGGATACTTATGAACAAATGCTTGACAATGCATATGAAAAATTGCCAAAACAAAGTATTGAAACAACTCGATTTGAAATTCCAAAAGTTCGAGGGCATATTCAGGGAAATAATACTATCATTAGTAATTTTTATCAGATTGCAGATAGTTTAGGAAGAACACCTGAACATTTGTTAAAATTTGTATTAAAAGAATTAGCAACACCCGGTGAATTAAAAAAATCAGGTGTTATTTTTGGAACGAAAGTTCCAGCATCAAGAATTAATGAAAAGATAGAAACTTATGTTGAAGAATTTGTATTATGCAGGCAATGCCGAAAACCTGATACAAAATTACAGAAAGAAGGGAATTATACTTTTGTTAAATGTATGGCTTGCGGAAGCAAATATAGTGTTTAAATTTTACTGATTGAACGAAGTGAATTCGCAAAATTTAAAATAAAGAAAATGAATATAAAAAATGAAGATGAGACAATAAAATTATAAAATAGATTGGGAAGATTTTCAATGAATGTTGTTATTAAAAGGCATGTTGCACAGAATGGATTTCTTACTTTAGCTGTATGTGATCAAGAATTACTTGGTAAAAAATTTGAGGAGGGAAAATTACAACTTGATTTATCCTCTTCTTATTATAAAGGAGAACTATTTAATGAAGAAGAGTTACTTCAATTTATGAAAAAAGCATACCTTACTCATCTTGTTGGGAAACTCTGCATTGCAATGATGATCAAACATCAATTTTTGTCAGCAAAAGATGTAAAATTTATTTCAGGAATTCCTCATGCAAATGTATTACAAATTGATGAGTAGAAAAAAAGTATGTATATATTATTTTAATTATGCTCTAATTACCTAAACTTGATTTGTTTTCTTCTCAACTGATGCTGCAAACCATTTATCAAGGCCTTCTTGTTTTTCTGGATCTTTTCCAAAAACACTTTCTATTCTTGTTTTTAATAAATCTAAGGTTTGCTTTAAATAATTTGGAATGTTAAAATCGTTTGCTAATGTAATACTCTGCTCAAGGTATTTTGTGACTGAACCCTCTGTAACAGTAAATAATAATCTTCCCTGGCATTTATTACATTTGCCCATTAAAGGCGGTCGACGAAAGATTTCATTACATTTTACACAGCGAAATGTTTGTTGTGAAAATTTTCTTAAATTACCTTTTGTATCTTTTAAAAAATGCTTTTCAATTACTAATTTTGCAACATCTGTTTCATCAACTGCACGAATTAATTTTGCAATTTCCATTTGCCCTTGTAATTTTTCAGTCATTGATGGTAATGCCTTGTATGCAGAACATGAAATTCCTAAGTTTAGGTCACTGGTATCATGTGTAAATCCCATGCCTTCATATTGCTTTTCTGTTCCTAAACGTTTTTTTATCTGCTCAATTGCAACATCAGCTGTTGATTTGTATTCTAATGCAGCTTCATATAGTTCTAGAGGATATTCCCAAACTGTATCTAATCCTAATGCTTGATCATCAACTTCTGAAGGATTTAATAAAGAGGTTAATACTAATGGTGCATCCATTGTTTTTGCACCTCTTGTATTTGGTAAAAAATTTCCTGAAAAATTGAGAAAACAATCAAGAAGCAAACTGACACTTGCTTCATCTCCATCACAATCTCTTCTTAAACCTGCATGAAATAATGGATGAGCAAACATTCCTTGCGTTTTTGAAAAGCCAATAATTCTTCCAATCATTCCTGCAGAAATGTGCGGGGCTAACGCAAGCACTAATTGACCTACTAAATCCTGCTTTGATTGCAAATTATAAAAAGGTTCTTGATTATAAAATTCAACTAATAACTCATCAATAAAATTTGCAACTCGAAATAAGACATCAACAGAGGTTTCATCTAATGCTTCTTTTGAAGCAGGCAATATAAGATCTTGCGTTTTTAATTCTAGTATTTGATCATCATTCAAAAGTTCTTTATGATGAATATCAAAAAGATACCCTAGTGTTTTTAATTTTTCAACAGAAGTTCCAATCTCTTTTGGTTTGAAATGAGTAATTGGAAGTTCAGACATATCATATCGAATCGTACCATCTTTATTTACATATACATCATGTTTTGCACGCAAAATCCCTTTTATCATATTTTCAGGAATATGATCCTTATTACTTGTACCACGAACACCTTTAATTAAATCTGGATGCTGGCGTGTTTTTAATTTTTTTAATGCAAAAATAATATACTCGTTAATATCGATATCTTGCCTTTGATATGTTTTTGCCTCACCATGGATACATTGCGCCTTTTCAAGTATTCCACACTCTTTACAGTAATAGCGCTTCTCTGTTTTAGCATAACATCGATGGCATACTTTGTAGATAGTTGTTGCAGTACATTGATTGCAAAAATAGATTGGAAAATCTGCATTTATTTTCCCAGCCTCTATTGCTGATTGGATGCTTTTTAGACGAGCACCTTCTTCTCCAACAGGAAATAACACTTGGGGTGAACCATTTAATTTTCGCATTTTTGCTTTTTCTGGACGGCCCATTCTTGCACCAATAAATGTTCCAGATTTATCGCGAATTTGAATTGAACTGAGTAGATTTATATTTTCAAGTGTTGATTTTGTTTCATCAAGTGTTAATTGCTCTTTGTATATAATAGTATTATTTTCTGTTACTAACCCTAAAGAAATTGCAAAAGCACGAGCATCATCTTTTTCTATTACAATATATTCATTTGTAACAAATAAATGTGGTAATCCAATATTTTCTATAATGAGTTTTATTCGATTATTTTTCTCAAAAATAATTTTTATTATTTTATTTTCTTCAATAATTATTTTTGCTTTTTTACACTCGTTATAGAGATAAAGAAAGTCTTCATTACTTATTAATCGCCAATGATACGTATACTGTGGATGGAGTGGAACAGCACATTGTTTTGAGATTAGAATTGCTTCTGTTGCTTTTACTTTTGTCATACGATTATTCAATAAGTTTTGAATTAATTCTTTTTCTATGCTGCATGTTAATGAAATTATTTCTGGATCAAGAGAATTGCACTTTGCTAGCCATGATTTTTTTAATTCTTGCAGATACCATTCTTCATTATACCCTGCAGGAACTAAAATGTGGCCATTTTCTGAAAAATCACCATAATTAAAAAGTATATCACCCATAAAAAGTATTTTTTCAACAGTTGGAAGAAATTGCAATGCTGTCTCTATTGTATCAATTCGCATTACTGAGCCGTCTGTCAATTTTACAATTGGTCCCTCTAATTGATCACAAGAAGTAATAGCAGAAGCTTTTCCTGGCCGTTCCATTTTTAATTGGGTACCAATTGCGATATATTTTCTGAGCAAATACATAGTTGCAGGATTAATTGCTGATGCTGAAAATCCTGTTGTTCGCGCTCTACCATAGCGTAAACGAAATCCACCATCTCTCATAGGATAGGTAAGAATTGGTCTTCCTGCAACAATATCTGCAATAAATGTATAATTTGGTGTAATTTTTTCTTTTTTTCCAACAGTCGTTATTTTTCTTGCTTTTACTTGTTTTTGTAACTTTAAAAAATCATCCAAAAAACTCCAATCTAAATCAAGTTCTTTTCCCCAAACAGCAAGACGTTTCCATATTTTTGCTGCTTTCTGTGATAATCCTTCTGCCAATACTAAACAAATTCCTCCTCTGATTCTGTTTGTTTCAATTCTTGGTATATCTTTATAATTTGAAACTTCAAATTTTTCTGTTGGATCGCCATCAATTTGTATCGGGGTGTGCCTTGCTAAAAAATCAATTTCTTCGGGTGATGGAAAATATTGTAAATTTGTAACACGCTCATGATAATCTTGGATCTCTATTTTATATCGGTTTATTTCATTTTCTGTAGGGTCATATTTTGCATAGCCCATTTTTACTCGTACATAATCAACAATAATTAATGAAAAAGCTGCTGCTGTTCCACCTGCACCTCGAATTGGACCTGCATAGCAAGGAGAAAAATATTCTTTGCCGTCAGCTGTTTTTTTTATTTTTAATTCAATAAAGCCTTCTAATGGCGCAGAAACAATTCCACCTGTTTGATAGGCAAAACCTGTTCTTATACCAATTTCTATTGCTTCTTTCTTATCTTTAAATTTGCAGAATTTCTGTTCTGCAACTTCGTGCGCAATAATTAATGCAATTCTCCAATCAAGGGGAGCATATTGTTTTTCTAAGTCAATAATTCTTTCAGTAACTCCTGAATTAATTAACTGCGGGGCAACAACGCTAATAAGACCTTCAACACGTTCAGCCATGTTTTTTGCGAGCTTTATCTCGACAAAAGGTTCTGGATCAAAGTTTAACGCTCTTGCTTTTTGTGCTAAAGAATGGCAGCGTTTTAATTCTAAATCAATGCTATCAAAATATTTTTGAATTTGTGCTGAACAAATAACCACTTTTCGTCACCATTAAAATTTTAAAATTCGTACTTCTCGTGTTTGTAAATTAATCATTGGAACCCTACAAGGTTCTGGATGATGGCCCATTTTTTCTTGGAATTTTGTTGTATCCTGCCAACATGAGCCGGAAACTAATGTAATATTCCGATAATTTGATGCTGAAACTTTATGAATATGGCCTGTGCAGAAAATATCAGGAATTTTGCTGATGACTAAAGGATCATGTTCTATTTCCGGTATGAATAATGTTGATGCATGGGTAGGGGCAAGATGTCTTTTTTGCAATAGAAATTTCATAATTAAATCTGCCCTGTCATAACCACCATTGTTTCTGATTTCATCAATATTTGAAATATAATAATCAAAACTATAACCATGATATAAAAGTACATCTAACCCCGGAAAGGTTGCCGTTGCTGCTATATTTACCATTGCTGGATTACTTACAAGAAAAACATTCTCGAATTCATATAATGCTTTTGCAATTACTTTTGTTAATGGTGGTTGTGGTTCGCATAAGCGTACTGCATCGTGATTTCCTGGGCAAATAATTAAACTAATATTTTTTGAAATTTTTGAAATTAATCTTGAAAATTCTGTATATTGTTCATAAATATCAGTAATTTTCAATTCTTTTTCTTGGCCAGGATAAATTCCAACACCATCAACTAAATCTCCCATCATAAATACATATTTGATTTTAGGCACTAATTCTTTATATTGATTATTTACAATATTTCCATTTAGAAAATTAATAAATTTATTAAATTGCTCTCCTAAAAAAAAATTAGAACCAACATGAATGTCAGAAATAAATAATGCATATTCTTCAATTGGTGCTTTTTTTAATTCTTTACTTAATGGAATATCAGGAAGAAATAACGTGTTTGCATAGAGTGTTTTGTTTTTGACTGTCCCTATCACGCCAATTATTTCATCAAGCACCAATGTTTTTGCAAGCTCCATAGTTTCAGGACGATTTTTGTTGATAATAATTGTAATCTCTCCCGTTGGATCTTCTGCTTTTATTACAAGATTATTATTTTTTGTGATTGTTTTTTCTGAAATAATAACGACCAATGCAATTGGCTCATTATCATTTCGTGTAGAAATTTTATTAATTGATATTGCACCTGATAATTCCATTCTGTTTAATAACATTTTTTTAATTTGTTGATATCGTTTATTATAATATGAAATAAAGTCATTAATACTCCTTTTTTTTGGTTCATCTTTATATGAAGTGATTATTTTTACTTTTCTTTCAATTGGATTTTGAATTTCATCTGTAATTTGAATGGTATTATTTTTTTGTTCAATATTCTTATTCAAATAATTTTTTATGTCTTTTATTAATTGCTGCTCATCCTCTGTTTTTGTATAATAATCAGTATAAAACTCTTCAATATTAAAATCATCAGGAAGTATTTCTAGAATTTGCTCGGTAACTAAGATATCTTTTTCAAGCAATGCTTTAATTATTATTTTTTTTTGATCTTGCATCATAGTATTCACTTTCTTTTAAAAAAAGGTTTTTTAATTTATTCAAAAAAATGGGTTTAATACTCCACAGCTTGCTGCGACCCATTTTTAAGAGTAAAAATCCCTTCATATTATTAAATGTCCCGTAGCTTGTTGCGATTGGGATTTTTACTTTATAGCAAATCAAGAGCTTGTTCAAGAAGTGCTTTAATTTTGGGTAATAATCCTGTTGGCACAGCTATTGTTATATCTCTTGTTCTGCCAAATCTGCCTTTGGAAATTACTTTTGCATTAATAATACCAAGCATATCGAGTTCTGAAATAATATCTGATAATCTTCGTTGTGTTAATGGACGAAGGGCGATTTTTTCACAAATTTCAAGATATAGTGAATATACATCACCTGTAAAAATAGCATCACTTCTTTTTGAAGCAATATATACTATTGCGAGTAATGAAGCTTGCTGTTGTTTCGGCTGCGTTTTAATAATATCAAGCACGCGGTCTCGCTCAATTTTTTGTTCAGCTTCATCAATATGCTCAAGATCAATTTTTTCTTTTCCAGCACGTTCTGTTAATTCACCTGCTACCCTTAATAGTTCTAATGCACGCCGTGCATCACCATGTTCTCTTGCAGCATATGCAGAACATTTTTCAATAACACCATCACCAATTACATTTTCTTTAAAAGCAAGTTTTGCACGCCGATGAAGAATTTCTTGCAATTGTATTGCATTATAGGGTGGAAAAATTATTTCTTCTTCACTTAAGGAGGATTTAACCCTTGGATCTATGTTATCAGTAAATAATAAATCATTTGAAATGCCAACAATACTTATTTGTGTTTGCTTTAATTCAGAATTAACTCTTGTAAGATTATATATGATACCATCACCAGCTTTTTTTACTAATTGATCTATTTCATCTAAAATTATGATTATTACTTGATGTTTTTGCTCTAATATTGCATAAAATATTCTGTATATTTCTTCTGTTGGTAAGCCAGTTGCTGGTATATCTCGACCCAAATCTCGGCACATTTGTGCAATGAGACGGTATTCTGTATCAGCAACTTTGTTTAATTTACAATTTAAATAAAGAATTGTTATTGGAATATCTCGTTCTTCTGCTACTTTACTAATTTGAGCGGTTGTATATTTTGCAGTTAATGTTTTTCCTGTACCTGTTTTTCCGTATAAAAAAACATTAGAAGGTTTGTCTGTTCGTAATGCAGGAGCTAAAATATTTGCCAATTGTTTTATTTGTTCATCACGATGTGTTATTTCTGATGGAGTATAAGAAGATTGTAATACTTTTTTTTCTTTAAATAATGATTCTTTATTTAAAAAATTTTCAAATAACCCTGTAATCCCCTTTTCTATCATTGTTTCCATGAGAAGTGGAGGATATATAAAGTTTGTTATTTTCTTTAAACCCCCACCCCTTGGTTTCGTATGGAGATTTATTGTTGGTTTGAGTTGTTTTGATTTTGTTTTGGTTTATTTGTGTTTAGATTATTACAATTGTTGTTTATTTTGTTTTTTTTATTGATTTAATTGATTATATAGTAATTAGTATTTAATAATAATTTATTTTGTTATTAGTTAATTTATATTTATTTTTTATATTTTTATTAAAATTCTTTAAGAGTTAATTATTTGGATTTTTAAGCTTTTTAAAATGTTTATATTTATTTTTTATTTATAATATATTTTTTAATATATATATTATATTATATATATTATATATTTATTTTCTATATATAATATAATATATAAATAAATTAAAATTAAAATTAAAAATGTATTTAATAAAAAAATAGATTTAATTTTTAATTTTTGAATAATAATAAATTTTTGTTTTATAAAAGATAAAAATAGTTTATGAGAAACAAAGGTTTCTAATGGAAATGATGGGGTAGGAGTATTATGTGGTTGTAATTTTTATTCTTTTGATATAGTTGTTTTTGATAATTGTTATTTTCATAATTTTATGTTTATATTAACTTATTAGTAGGAATAAATCTTTTTATAGTAGTGTTCGTATGAAAATGAAAGAGGAGGGTGTTTATATGGCTATTACTGATCCATTAGAAATTGTTATTCTTTCAATTATTGTAGGTACATTAGCAGCAATTGTTTATAGTTTACGGGTGTTAGTTTTATTAGAACGTCGTATTGCTCGTATGGATTTAAATGTTGAGCGAATTGCACGAAAGATTGCTTCTGAAGAGATGAAAATTGAAGAAGAAGAAGCAAAAATATTATCAGAACAACGAACAATTGAGCAAAAGCTTGGTATTAAAGCTAAAGCTGGTAAAATTGGGAAAAAGAAGAGATAATTTTTTTAATTTATTTTTTTTGCAATCAAATCAGCAATATTTATTTTATTAGTCTGATGTGCTATTGTGTTGCAGGTGATTATTTCTTTGTAAATTTCTTTAAGTTTTTGATAGCAGTTATTTGCAAAAATGCCGTGTACTGCGATTGTTGTGAGATTGGTGTAACCTTTTGATTTTAAAAATTTTCCAATATATAATAATGTAACTCCACTACTAATAATATCATCGATGATAATAATTTTTTGTGTTTTTGGAATTTGTTCGAGTTCTTTTGTTGTGTATATTTTTACTTTTGTGCCACTATAACGAACTTTTTTGAGAATGATTGCTTTTGATCCAATATTATTTGCTATTGTTTTTGCCCATTGATATGATTCACCATCTGGTCCAATAATTATTGGATTATTGTAATTTTGTTTAATGTAATTTTCAATGTTTTTTATTGCGGTAAGAGTTATTGTTTTCGTTTTATATACTTGGTTTAATTTTTTGATTCTATGCAAATGGGGATCAATTGTTACAAGTTTGTCAATATAGTTTGATAATAAGTTAGCAATTATTTTTGCAGAGATACCTTGGCCTGGTTTAAATTGTTTGTCTTGCCGCATATAGCAGAGATAGGGTGTGACTAAAGTGATTTTTTGCGCACCATTTGTTTTGCATGCTTCAATAGTTAATAAGAGTTCGATTAGTTTTTGATTTGGATTGTTTAGGGTAGCAATGATAATAACTTCTTTGTTTTTTACTTTTGTTGGTATTGTAATAATTGTTTCTTGGTCAGGTAAAATTTGTTTATTTACTCTGAATAATTGGATTTTTGTTATTTTTTGTATTTCTTTTCCAAGGTTAATTGAATAGTCAAAGCTTAATAATATTTTTTTCATGATTATTTTGAAATTATGCACTATTAATATTTTGTGATTTTACACATTTTTTTAAAAATTTCCAATAACTTCTTGGAATAAAAGTCCTTTTTGTTTAATATAATCTGTAGAAATAACATAATTATTGTTTTTTGTGAGTTTGATGTCTTCTATATTCATGAAGAACCATTCATAGTTGTTAAAGCGTACTGCTAGCCAAGGTTCTGCACCAAAAAGTTTTGCATAGGTTGTAATTTGGTCAATATCTTCTTGTATTAAGTAAATTGCATTATTTTTGCTTGCTTTACATTCAATTGCAAGTTTTCGTAGTATATTGCCTGCAACGATATCAGGGGAGGGATATTTATTACTTCCAGAACCAGCGGTACGAATTGCTGTCCAATTATTTTTCCAGAAGAGGTGGATTAGTTCACGTTCTGCGTTTATTCCTTTTGACTTATGGCTCATTGATTATTTTTAAAGAAGTTCTAATTTAAATGTGTTGGGAATTTTTGTTTTAATTTAAAAAATAGAAAAAAAATAAATTATTTATTTTTTCTTTTTAGGCATTGCTTTTGGCATTTCTACACTGCAGCAACCGCAACCATTTGGTTTGACTACACACATAAGACCTTTTAATGCTAATAATACACCTATAAGCATCCACCAATCAACTAATGTTAGCCAGCTGTTTAATACTACTAATAAACCTACTACAAGTAAGCCAATTCCTTTGCATTTTCCGCATACATTTCCTTCGCATCCCATTCTTTACACCTCTATGTTTTTGCAGCAAGCTTAATATCGTTTGCTTTTACTGTTTTTCTGCCAGCATGTTTTGCAAGCTTTACTGCATTTGCAGCAATTTCATCTGCTTTTTCTTCTATAATTGTTTTTAATACTGCTTTTGCTTTGTCAGAGACTCTTTCAGCTCCACACTTTTTTAAAATCTTTTCCATAGCTGCTAATGGCAGTAATCGTTTGGTATTATTCATTGTTTCTCCTATAATTAATAATTAATCATGTTTTTGTATAGAGAATTATATAAAGCTTTCTAAAAATTGAAGAGCAAACTCCTTAATTTTTAATATTATAATTTTATTTTCATGAAATCATAAGCACATTGTGTGTTTTCAAATATATTTTTTGCGTCTTCGAGTACTTGTGTAATTTCTTTATATCGTTGTGAGAAATGGGTTAATATTAATTTTTTTGTATTGCTTTGAGAAGCTAAATTTGCTGCTTGTTTTGCTGTCATATGTTTATATTTTTCTGCTTTGTTTTCTAAGTCGCCAGCATAAACGCATTCGCTGATGAGAAGGTCGGCGTTTTCTGCTAATTCATAACAGCCATTACAAAGTTGTGTATCTAATATGAATGAAATCTTTTGTCCTGGTTCTGTTTCACAGATATCATTTGGTGTAATTATTTGATTATTGAATTTGATTGGTTTTCCTAATTTTATATCTGCTAGTATAGGTGATTCTTGCAATCCAAATTTTCTTGCTTTTTGCATGTTTATTTTTAATTTATCTTTTTCAATAAAAGAATAACCAATACAAGGGACTGAATGATCAAGTTTTGTTGCTAAAAGTTGATATTCATTGTTTTCAAAAAAGCAGGTTAATTTCTTTGGATTGATTTCAGTGACTTTAATATTTACTTTATTATAAAATGCGCATGATTGAAGCATATGTTTCATGTATTTTTTAGAACCTTTTGGGCCAAATATTTCTAAGGTTTTATTTTCTTCAATATTGCCAATTGTCTGGATTAATCCTAGTAAACCAGCAGTATGATCGCCATGCCAATGACTTATTAAAATTTTTTTTACTCGATTTCTATTAATGCCAGCAATGTTCATTTGTCGTTGTGTCCCTTCACCACAATCTATTAAGAAACCTTCGCCTTTGAAATCTACAAAAATTCCTTGAACATTTCTTTCTTTTGTTGGAACCATTGAACTTGTTCCTAAGAATGTTATTTCCATATTAATCCTTAAAAATACCTTTTCTATATAAATCTAGGGGTATTTTAAGGATTAATTTCAATGCCAAAAGACTTAAATAGGCAATCTATCTTTTCTTTTTATAATGGCAAAGAAAACGATTAAGAAGGAAATTGAGCAAAAAGAAATTAAAGATGTTCAAGAAAAAATAGTTCAAGTTAAACGGGAAGTTGCCGTCAAAGCATATCTTGTTGATAAAGAGAGAGTTATTAGTGAAGACAGCAATGCTGCTCGTGAATTATATAATAAAAGCAGATTTGGGACGCTTGTTGAGACTAAAGTAGAGTTAGGATTGATTGAAGCGTATTATCTTGTTGATAAAGCAAGAATGGCTGTTTATAATTTACGGGATCAATTGATTAGTAAACAGCAATTTTTTACCGTTGTTTCTAAACGAGAAAAAAATTTTTGGGTTAAATATTGTGTCTATAAAGATTTACGGGATCGCGGTTATATTATAAAAACTGCATTGAAGTTTGGAGCGGATTTTCGGGTTTATGATCGAGGAATATTTCCTGGTGATGATCATGCAAAGTGGATTGTGTATCCTGTTCATGAGAAAAAACATCTTACTTGGCATGATTTTTCTGCAAAAAATAGAGTAGCTCATAGTACGAAGAAAAGATTATTACTTGGAATTGTTGATGAAGAGGGAGATGTTAGTTATTGGGAGAGCCGATGGCTACGGCCGTAACTAATTAAAAACTGCAATCAGAGTATAGATAAAGAAAAACTGGGGTTCGGAAGGGGGCAATTAAATAACTGTGAACAGAACACAGACTTCGGGTTTACAAAGACTTCGTCTTTATCCATGGTTTTGTACAATTGTTGTGAAACTTCGTGTTGTTGTTGCTGTTTGATTGCATGATTTTTTTGGTTTTTGTTTTTAAATTATATTTTTCTGGTTTGTCTTTTGCGATTTTCCAGAGTATTTCGAAGAATTTGTTGTAACTGTCTGCTAATTGCGTATTTTGTATTTTTATGACGCTGAAAGGCTCCCAAATAAGGATTGCGACATTATCACCATAAACATAGGTTGGTGTTGGGTTAAATGAATCTTTTGGAAGATAACGGTAGGTTGCTGTGTCATTTTTGTAAATGAATTTTGTATCATCACTTGTGAGAATTCGTTCCTTGAATTTTGCTTCTTTTTCTCTTCGAAAGAATTGATCCATATATGTGCCAAGCTTTTGTTTGAATATTGTTTCATCAATACCAAATATTACATAATCTTTTTTTGTTCGAATTACATCATTTAATAATGTTTTTACACCTTCTATTCCTTTGTATACTTCGACAGTCATTTCTTCTTTATTAAATTTTGACAAGTCAATGAGTTGCGGAAGAATTTCTTTAATATTATTTTCTTTTTCTTTGAGTAAATCTAATAGTTTGGTTGGGTTTGTCGCACTATAGAATTTAATATTGTTTTTTATTACATAATTAACCAAACCTTTATTGAGCAATTTTTCTAAAAAATCATAGATTGTTGTTCTGTGCAATTTTGTTTCTTCTTTTATTTTATGTACAGGGATTGTTCCTAATTTGAGGAGTGCTAAGTAAATTCTTATTTCTCCTTCACTAAAACCAAGCTCTTGCAGTACTGTTTTTGGATCCATTGTTGTGCTTTTATTTGCTTCTTTATATTCTTTATTGTTGTTGTCGTAATTACGACAACACAACTATATATATGTACCACATTATTGTAGTTATATTGGATATGGGAGGAAAATACAATGAGATTATTAACATATATTGCAACAGCTTTAACAGCTGCGAGTTTATTGTTTGGGAGCAAAGCAAAAGCGAGTGATGTTGAGATTATAGCTGGTAATACTGGTGTAACTCTTGATGCTAAGGTGCAATTGGATGTTGCACCACGAGTTGGACTTTATATGAGAAATATAACGGGTGTTGATTATACAAATGCAATGAATTATTTTGGATTGGTTGATGCAACAGTTAACATAATTCCTGGGCTTGATGTAGTTGTTGAAACACAATTTGTTGATGGAAGTGTTGTTCCACGAGCGGGTATGCAATACTTTGTTGAAGCTGGAAATTTTTCAGCATATGTTTTGGCTACAGCACAATTAGCAAAAGAGTCTAATGCAGAAATTTTAACAGAATTGAAATATTCTCCAGAAGTTGCTGATGGGCTAAAATTGGTTTTGTCAATTGAAAATATAACTAATGCTGCTGGAAATGGTCATAATTTTAGTATACAGCGATTGCGTACTGGATTACAGATGAGTAAATATACTTTTGGTGTTGGGGCTGATCTGCTTGAAGAAGGGGAGCAAAAGGTTCCTAGCTATAATATTGGTGGCTTTGGGAAGGTTAGTTTTTGATTTTCTTTTTTTTTAAATTCAAAATAGTAATATTAAACTATTAAAGAAAACTATTTAAACGAAGTTCTTATTTCTTTTTTCTATGTTAGATAAATTATTGAAAAAAGAAGATGTGTTACGGTTTGTGCAGACGAAAGGGCCGCTTATTCCTTCACATCTTATTGGGTTATTGCAGTCAAATACTATTATGATTGGGGCAGCATTATCTGAACTTTCTAGCGATGGTAATGTTAAGATTTCTCATATGAAAGTAGGGGGGTCACCGCTTTATTTTTTGGATGAACAGAAAGTTAAGTTGCAGGATTTTTATAAATATTTGAATGAAAAAGATAGAAGAACGTTTGATCTTTTAAAACAGCAGAAGGTATTGCGGGATAGTGAAGTAACCCCATTACTCCGTGTATCACTTCGTAATATAAAAGATTTTGCAGTTCCTGTTGAGATTGAACATAATGGAAGCAAAGAATTATTTTGGCGTTGGTATTTAACTGATAAGCAAGAGGCAATTTCTCTTATACGGGGGTTATTAGGATTGCAGATTGTTAAAAAAAAAGTTGAAGAGAATAAGGTAAAGGATAAATTTGTTGAAAAGAAAGTAATTACAGAGAATATAATTCCTTCTCAACCTGTTCTTGAGCAAAAAATATTGCGAGGAAAAGAGGAATTGAAACGAGAAGAGATTGTATCTTCGTCGTTATTTGATAAAAAGAAAGAATTAGAAACAAAAATAGAAAGAGAATCTGAAAAAGAGAATATTGTTTCTTCATTTGTTGAAAAAAAAGAGCAGAAAGAACAAAGGCAGATAAAGAAAAAACAAATTGAAACTATAACAGTTGAAAAACAAACAGTCCACCATGAACAATTTATTCAGCCAAGCAAAGAACAAACTATTCTTCTGAGTGCACAAACATTACTTGAAACAAGCACTGATTCATTGCTTTTAAAATGTAAACAGTTTTTTTCTGAAAAAAATATTCATGTTAAGGAATTAACAATTATAAAAAAAGAAAAAGAAATTACTGCTGTTATTGCTCTTCCTTCTGCGATTGGTGAAATTATCTATTTTTGCGCAATGAAGCAAAAGAAAAAAGTAAATGAGAATGAGCTTGCTTCAATTTATTTAGAAGCACAGAATAAAAAATTGCCTGCATTTGTTTTAATTCAAGGAGATTTTACAAAAAAGGCGTATGAGAAAGCAGCTGAACAATTTGTTAATATGAAATTACATTTCTTTTCTTAATGTTGTTTTTGATTTCGTTATTGTCGAAAGAGTTATATAGCAGTATTGTTCTTATAATTTATATCTTAAGGGGGGACCATCATGAAAAAAATACTATTATTTATTTTACTTTTCATTGTTATTATTGCAGGTTGCAGTCAACAAAAAATCGCTCAAAAAGTGATTGAAAAACAATATGTTTGTGTTGATGGAAGAGTTGTCAATACAACACAAGAATGTACTGCTCAAAATGTTGCTGTTGCAGAGCAAAAAGAAGTAATTCCTGATACTGCTCAAACACAATCTCCTCAATTACAACAATCTGTTTCTGAAAAAAAAGATTCTGATTATGTATTTTCTCTTGATGAAGTTCGAGCAATGGATAAAAAACTTGTTGGGAAAAGAGCAGTTATTTTAAAAGAAGCAATGGATAATTCTATCAAAGTTGGTGACAATTATGTGTTTGGTTATGCAATTCAAAATCAATATGTAAAACCAATGGAATTTACTCTTCATGTTAAATTATTTGAAGCAAAAACAGTTTCACAAGGGAAAATCGGTGCTGATGAAAAAGTTGAGCAATGGTTTCGAAAAGTGCAAGACATGCAATTTAATCTTTCGAAAAATGAAGTCAAATATATTCCACTTTATTTAACAGTTGGAGATTATGTTAACAATGATAATCTTCAAACATTTGATGGTACATATACTTTTACGGTTTTTGCGACTGTACGAGATCCTTCACAGGATAGTAATTTTAAGGAAGATTATGCAAATAATCAATTCTTTGTAAGAGTTGATAAGTGATTATTTAACTTATTATTGTTTGATTATTATTTATTTTAATTTTAGTATTATTAGTTTATAATTTATCATTTATTATTAAGGTGATTATCGTTGGGAATTCCATTTAAAGACTTATTATTAACAAAAGAAATTAGTGTTGATTATTTAAAGAATAAAACTTTAGCAGTTGATACTAATAATTTATTATATCAGTTTTTAACGACAATTCGCTCTCGTGATGGAACTGTGCTCACTGATTCCCATGGTAATACTACTTCTCATTTAGTGGGATTGTTTTCACGGGTAACAAATTTTATGCAAAAGGATATTAAATTTATTTTTGTGTTTGATGGTGTTTATCCTGAGCTGAAAAAAAAAGAGCAAGAACGAAGGCGAAAAATTAAAACTGATGCGCAAGATTCTTATGAGTTAGCTGCTGAAAAAGGAGATTTTGAAGCGATGAAAAAATATGCTTCCCGTACTTCTTATTTAACTGTAGAGATGAGAGATGAAGCAAAACAATTAGTGCAGGCGTTAGGTTTTCCGGTTGTTGATGCCCTAAGTGAAGGAGAAGCACAAGCAGCACAGTTAGTTAAGGATGGTAAGGCATTTGCAGCAGTTTCGCAGGATTATGATACATTACTTTATCAAGTTCCTTATTTAGTTCGAAATTTATCTGTTGCAGGTAAAAGAAAGAAGGCAAATGCTTTAGCGTATACAACAGTTGAACCTGAGTTAATCAATTGCAGTGACAATCTTAATCATTTAGGCATTGATAATCAACAATTAACTGTTCTTGCAATGCTTATTGGGACTGATTATGATTATGGCGGAATTCATGGGATTGGGCCAAAAAAAGCTTTGAAACTTGTGAAAGAATTTAATCATAATTTTAATGGATTGTTTGAGCAAGTAGGGTGGAATAATTCTTTTCCTTATCCATGGCAAGAAGTGTATGATACTTTTTCACAGATGCCTGTGAAAAAAGAGCTCAATATTTCATTTAATTCAGTTGATACTGAGTTGTTGTATAAACTTCTTTGTGATAAACATGATTTTTCTCGAGAGAGAGTTGATTTGGCAGTTGGTAAATTAGCGATTTCTGTAAAAGATAAAAAGCAAAAGGGTCTTGGTGAATTTTTTCATTAGAAGCTTTTTTGGTTTAGCTTTTAGCATATTAATTGAAAAAATATTTAAGTTGATTCTTTTAAGAGTATTATTATGAAAAAAGTAAAGAAGAATGTATTCGTAAAAAATATTAAATTAGGTAAAACTTTAGATTACTTAGCAACTAAAAAAAAGATTCTTTTTTTAACTACTTCAAATCGATGGATTGAGAATGGAGAAAAACCAAAAAGTACGCAACTTGCTGAAAAAATAGCTACTGTGATTGGTCGTGAAAGGGTTGTTGTTCTTGATGTTTCCTCTCTTAAAATATATCATTGTGAGGGGAACATTTCAACTTCAAAAGGTAATAATTGCGGTATTAAGCAAGTAACATTACAAGATAAAGAAAAAAATCCATCGGGAATGCATCGTTGCTGGGCAAGTATTAATAATAGTGATGATGAGTTATGGAAGGTTTCAAAAGCTCTTTTTGAATCAGATTGCGTTGTTTTTTTTGGCTCTGTTCGTTGGGGGCAAATGAATGCTTACTATCAAAAGCTTATTGAGCGATTAAGCTGGATTGAAAATAGGCATAGTACTTTAGGTGAGGATAATATTGTTCAAAAAATAGATGCAGGAATTATTATTGTCGGTCAGAATTGGTATGGTAAGGGAGTTCTTGCAACACAAAAAAAAGTGTTGCAGTTTTATGGATTTCATGTTATTGATTCTCTTTGCTGGAATTGGCAGTTTACTCATGATGAAAAAGATGAGAGTAAATCTTCTTACACTGCTGCAAGTCAGAAATTTGAATTGGATGTTTTATCAAAGATTGTGAAGAAATGATTGTAAATTACTATAACTATCCTATTGTTCCAAAGAGAATTAGAATTTTGAATAGGTATAAAATTGTTAATATTTTCTAAAGCTTTATAAATTATTCTTGATTTCTTTTTCAAATTGTTGACGGGTGATTTCATGGATAGAAACTTAAATGAATTTGAAAATAGTTTAGCTACTGCATTACTTTTTGTTGATACTATTTTAGCAGGAGATGTAGTTTCTGCTGATGGTCAATATCGTCAATTTGCTGATTCTTATTTTTCTGGAAAAAATTTACCGGCTGTGTATCATTTACAAGAAGCTCAAGCAATTCGTGATAATCGAAATAAACGAGAACCTCGAAAAGAATTTGTTGCATCTTTTTTGGAAAGAGCTACAGATGATTATTTAAAAGCAGTTAATTATTTAACTGATGAAAATTTGATTGCTTTTTCACCTCTTCGTTTTCAAGCAATTCAAGATACACTTCAAGCAAGTCAAATTTTATTGTCTACAAAAATTGCAGAATTAGGACTAATTGATTTAGCAGGTTCGTTAGCTTTACAATTGCTTGATGATACAAGTTATGAACATTGTTTTCGTACTGTTTATGAAACTGAACCAATGCTCTTTGATGTTCGTTCTGATTTAGTAAAGGTTGAAGAACTTTTGGGTGCACTTGGATTTTCATCTCAAAAATGGGGTGGACTTGAGCAAGCTGTTTCTGGATGGAGAACAGCTTTTGCTGTTATTCCCGATCATCTTGCTCGGGAAGTTAGAAATATTCGTCGTGAAAATCGGAAATTAGTGTATAAAAATGTTTTACCGCATTTACCTGATTTTTTTGATAAGAAGGGTGGTAATCGTATTAATGGATTACAATTTCTTCCTGTAAAAGATGTTTGGTTTAGTGGTTCAAGTAATTATTATGGTGTTAATCATGAAACCGGTAAAGAAACATTTGCTGGTAATTTTCAACTGAATGTTGATCGTTTGACTCCTGGATCTAAATCAATTTATGAATTGCAGTTATTATTATTGCATGAAGATGTACCTGGGCATCATTTAGATAATTTGATACGGCATCATAATTTTCGCACTGGTTATTATGGATTTGAAGAAACAATTTCTACAATGTTAACTCCTGCAGTTGGTGCTGCAGAAGGGCTTGGTAATGTTGCACCATTGCTTGCATATGGCGTTACTCATCAAGATGAGTTGCCAAATAAACATTTACAGGTTGCTTATGTTTTAGCACGGTTAGTTGATACAATGAAACAAAACGCATGTTATATGGTACGTATTCAAGGAATGACTGCTGAAGAGATTATACCTGAATTGATGAAAAATCATCTTGTCAATAAAGTATTTGCAACAGGCATAGCAAAAGGTTGGGCTGGAGATCCACTTGTTGCTGGCGCTTATGCACCTGCGTATGCACTTGGTACTGAGATTAGTGAAGCGATATTAAGCGAACATGGTGTTGCAAAAGGTATTCAGATTTTATATGGTGTTAATCAGAATTATCGAAATAATGTGAAGCAATTACGAACTCAGTTTGGTCATTTACTTTTACCTGAAACAACACATTATCGAAAAATTGCATAAATATTTATATACTCCATTTCTTTTTTGTTTTTTATGTTAACGGTAAAAGTTGTATTACGTGATGCAGAGAAAGTGAAGAATTATTTATTTGAAAATACACTTTTTGATGATCGATTTATTTTAGTTAGGGATAGTCAATATATTTATTTTCCTGTAATTAAAAAATTTAATTCTTTTGCTCCTGATATTCTTTTATCATTTGTTGTGAAGGAAGATAAGTTTAGGAAAGTAGAAGAGCGTGATTTACGGAGAATTCTTGAGAAAAAACTTACGAAGAAAGAATTAGAGCATTTGAAAACTTCTTTTGATAGTGTTGGTGATATTGCTATTCTTGAAATTGATGATCAACTTTTGAAAAAGGAGAAATTAATTGCAAAAACTGTTCTGGCATTGCATAGCAATATTAAAACTGTTGTGAAGAAGAAGGGTGAGCATAAGGGGAAATTGCGGTTACAGGATCATGTGTATTTAGCTGGTGAGAATAAAAAAGAAACACTGCATAAAGAAAATGGTGTTGTTTTAAAACTTGATATTGATAAAGCATATTTTTCTGTACGGATGGCAAATGAACGGAAAAGGCTTATGGAGCAAGTTAGAAATGGGGAAACTATTTTGGTTATGTTTTCCGGCATTGCACCGTATTGCTGCGTTCTTTCGAAAAATACTGCTGCAAAAGAAATTTATGGTATTGAATTAAATAAAGTTGGTCATAAATATGGACTTCAAAATATTGAGCTTAATCATTTGCAGAATGTTACGTTACTTCAAGGCGATGTGCATAAAGTTGTTGTTTTGTTTCAGAAGGAAAAAAAAGTTTTTGATCGAGTGCTGATGCCACTTCCGAAAGGAGCTGAAGACTTTTTATTTGATGCTTTAGCTGTTTGTAAGAAAAAAGGAATTATTCATTTTTATGATTTTTTGCATGAAAAAGAATTCGATTTAGCTTTGAAAAAGATTGAAAAGGCTTGCAAGCAAGCAAAAAGAAAATATAAAATAATTAGTTTAGTTAAGTGTGGACAGCATTCTCCGTATGTGTTTCGGATATGTGTTGATTTTCAAGTGATGAATTGAATTGCTGGCCATAATTTTGAACAGCTCTTTTTATTTTACTATTTTTACAAATCCACCACAATTATATGAAAATTTACCCTCATTGCCTTTTTCTGTGAGATCACATGCACCACCGAATTGTGCAGGTCCAATTCCTAATCCTAATCTTATTCTTTGTGAACTTGCCATGTGACCGGTTGCATTTATTGTGGTTACATTTTCAACATTTGTAACTAATTGCAATGATTCGTAAATTGCTGGATTATAGCTTATATTGGTTAGCCAGAATACATCTGTTTTTGCGCGCATTGCAACATGCGCAGTTGTGTATAATGAACCTTCTGGAAATGGTAATTTATATTCTAATCCAATTCTTTGCTGTATTGGAGTTGTAGTTCCGATGTCTGTTTCTGTTATCACATTTAAATTATCAAACAATGTATATGCAAGATTTAATACATGCGTTGTTCCAATCGTTTTTTCATCATAGGGTGTTGTTATTCTATTGCGGTTGAAAACTTTAAATCCATATGGTAATGGCACTGTTAGTTTTGTATCGAGCGTTGCAGTTTCATTGCCTGCTAATAATTCTATTGAAGCTGCTGTTAGTGTTACAGGATTTATTTGTGCTGTTTTATTTGTTTCTTGTTTTCTATCGTCTGCTTTTGCAGGTTTCGTGATTGGAGCAGTTAGGTATATTGCTACCGCTGTCATTGCTATTAATATTTTTTTCATTTTCGTTACCCCTACACTTCTCTTACACTTTTCTTCTTACTCTTTTTTATTTTGGGTTTTTTGGATGGTATATTAATATTGCCTCCACCATTTGGGGGAGTTATAGAATAATTTATATACCCATTCTTTGTACTGTTTCTTTATGGATATTTCATTGCTTGAAGAAATTGGATTGACATCGTCCGAGATTAAGGTTTATCTAGCATTGCTCGAGTTGGGAAGTAGTACTACTGGTCCTATTGCTGAAAAAGCTGAAGTCGCTTCGTCGAAGATTTATGAACTATTACAGAAATTACTTGAAAAGGGTCTTGTGAGTTTTGTTGTGAAGGCAAATATGAAATATTTTGAGGCAGCAGATCCTGTTCGAATTTTAGATTATGTTGAAGAACGAGAGAGAAGGTTTTTTTTGCAGAAGCAAAAAATTAAACAATTATTACCTGAATTAGAATTGAAACGTACATTGCAGAAATATCATTCTGATGCAAAGGTTTACAAGGGAATAAAGGGGCTACAGAGTGCTTTTTATGAGGCATTGCGTGAAATGAAAAATGGCAGTAAGATTTATTGCTATGGCATTCCTAAACGATCAAATGATGTTAATCGATTTTTTGTTCATTTTCATAATGATTGTAAAAAGAAAAATGTTTTTATCAACTATCTTTTTACTCTTGATGCAAAAGGTGAACTTCAAACATCGCTTGAAAATGGCATTGGTGAAGTTAAATATTTACCTGCTTCAATTTATACGCCAGCTGCAGTCAATATTTTTGGCGATAGAGTAATTATTTTTCCTTATGAGTCGAATGGTGAAGTCATTTTGTTTTCTTTAAAAAATAAAAATATTGCTGCTTCTTTTAAAGCACAGTTTGATGTGTTTTGGAATCAACAGTTATTTACTTATGAAGGGAAGGAAGCAATACGGCAATTGTTTGTTGCAATGATTGAGTTTGGGGATTATGTGGTATTTGCAGAGGGTATGAAGATTGTTGAATTATTAGGTAACAATTTTTTTCTTTGGTGGCAGACTGAAAAAAAAATGAAAGGAATCCATTCTCGCGGAATTATTGGCGAAAAATATCGAGATAAAATCACTGTAAAAGATTCTACAACTGAATTTAAATTTATCCCTCATTATGAAAATCCTGGTGTTACTTTTGTATTTAAGAATAAAGTGGTAATTATTAATTTTGCTCAAACTCCTGTTGCTTTTCTTATTGAGAGTAAGGAATCTGCACAGAGTTATCATACTTATTTTGAATTACTATGGAATCAAAAAGTACAGGTTTATGAAGGAAAAAAAGATGCTACAGTTTTTTTTAATACTATTTTGACTGATATTGCTGAAGGAGATGAATATTTTGTTATTAATGGGAATTATGGCTCGATTATTGAATTGAAACAGTTTTTTCAAAAATATCATCAATTACGAGTAAAGAAGAATATAAAGGCTAATCTATTATTTAATGCAAATATTCGCGGGGTTGAAAAAAGTTTGGCATTACCCCCTGCTGAATATAAATTTCTTCCTGAAGATTTTAAATCGCCGTTGCAAATTACTTTTTATAAAAATAAACTTTATATCTCTTTATGGCAAAAGCCAGTGTTAGGATTTTTGATTGAAAGCAGAGAAGTTGTTGATGCGTTTAAGGCTTATTTTGATCATTTATGGAAACAAGGGAAAAAATAATTCATTTATAATTTAATGTTATATATCTTTAATTCTTCTCTGAATTGATTTTCATTTTGAAAATGGATGCAATTGATGTTTAATGCTTTTGCTGCTTTAATATTTCTTTCAAAGTCGTCGATGAATAAACATTCTTCTGGTTTTAGATTTAATTTTTCTAATATTTTCAAGTATATTTCTTTATCAGGTTTTGCGAATCCTGTATTATATGAGGTGACAATTATTTCGAAAACTTCATTGAGTTTGTATTTTATTATTGTTTCTTCTAGCCAATCTTCTATATGGTTTGAGAGAAGCGCTATTTTATAATTTTGTTTTAGTTGTTTTGCTATTTCAAGCATTGCTGGATTAAAGTAGTGATATTCATTTGCATCACTTTTTAATTGCTCTTCAGATATTTTTAAGAATTTTGCAACATTTTTCCAAAAAAAGGAAGAGTTCATTTGGTTGATTTTTGCTTTTCCCCAATTTTCATGAACAATTTTCAAGAATTCTTCTTTGTTGACATTATATTTTTCTGCATATGTCATACAAAATACATCCCATCCTGCTTTTTTTGAGATGACACCACCATAGTCAAAAATGATTGCTTTTATCATGTTTTATTGGTTTATTTTTGTTTTAATAAAGCTTTTTGTTCAAAAAATGGGTTTAATACCCCGCAGCAAAGCTGCGATTCTGGATTTTTACTTTTCGGTATTTTTACGATAATCATATTTAATAATTAAATTTATATAGTAATTCGTAATTATAACCCTCATGGATGAACTTGATACTTTTATTCTTGATGCTCTTCATAAAAATTCTCGTGTTGCATTTTTGCAATTAGCAGAGCAATGTAAAGTTACTGAGGGAACAATACGGCATCGTGTTAAACGATTGCAAAAGCAGGGTGTTATTCAGCAGTTTACTCTTAGGGTTAAGTCTGATGCATCTTGTGTTGTTGAAATTATTACTGCTGCGCATATTCCGACGAATAGTATTTCTCAAAAAATCAAGCAGTTTGGTGTCAAACAGATTTATGAAATTGCAGGAAAAGCAAGCATTATTTGTATTTTAGAAGGGAAAAATCTTGAAGAGATCAATGATACTGTTGAGAAAATACGATTACTTAATGGCGTGCTTCAGACAGAAACAATGCCTATTTTGAAAACTGTTTGATTTTTGCGAGTTCACTTCGTTCACTCAGCAGAAATTAGCATTATTATTAGTAATGTGATTAGTGAGTAAAAGTGATTTATAGTGTGATTAATATGGTGAGTTAATGAAATTAAAGATAAATCAATTATTTATTGGAAATTATTCTGCTGAGCAATTAGTTGCACAATTTGGTAGTCCTTTGTATGTTTATGATGAAGAGGTTATTCGAAATCAGATTCGAAAATTAAAAAATGCTTTTGTTTATCCTGGTGTTAAATTCTATTATGCGTGTAAAGCAAATACAAATTTGGCAATTTTAAAAATTGTTTTAGAGGAAGGATGTTTTCTTGATGCTGTTTCTCTTGGTGAAGTGTATGCAGCCTTGAAAGCAGGATTTTCAGCTGATAAAATACGATTCACCGGTGTTAATGTTTCTAATGAAGAATTTTCGTGGCTTATTGAAAAAAAGATCGCTGTTAATTTGGGAAGCTTATCTGAAGTAGAGCGATATGGAAAATTAAATCCTGGTAAGAAAATAAGTGTTCGAATTAATACTAATGTTGGTGCTGGCCATCATAGTCATGTGATTACCGGTGGAGAATCAAGTAAGTTTGGTATTTATTTTCTAGAAATTGCACAATTATTCAGCGTTTGTAAAAAATATGATTTGAAAATTGTAGGAATTCATCATCATATTGGTTCTGGTATTCTTGATTATAAAATATTTCTTCATGCAATGGATATTTTACTTGAAATTGCTGATCAATTTTTTGATTTAGAATTTATTGATTTTGGTGGAGGATTTGGAATACCGTATCAAAAAAACCAAAAAGAATTGAATATTTCTTTTTTGGGTAAAAAAATTGTAAAGAAGTTTAATTCTTTTTGCAATTCTTATGGAAAAAAATTGTCATTCCATTTTGAGCCAGGAAGATATTTTGTTGCTCAATCAGGAAGTTTACTTTGTACTGTCAATACAATTAAAAAAACACCAAAATATACTTTTGTTGGCGTTAATACAGGATTTAATCATTTAATACGGCCTGCAATGTATGGCAGTTTTCATGAGGTTGTTAATTGTTCTAATCCTCAAGGAAAATTGAACAAGTATTTAGTTGCAGGAAATATTTGTGAATCAGGTGATATTTTTACTCGTGATGAAAATGGGATTAAAGAACAAGGGATAGCTGAACTCCATGAAGGCGATGTTTTAGCAATATTAAATTCAGGGGCATATGGCATGAGTATGGCGTCTCACTATAATTTGCAGCAATTGCCTGTTGAAGTTTTGATTCAAGGGAAAGATGTGAGAATTATACGAAAGAGAGAGGAATTTTCTGATTTTATTTAATTTTTTGGAGTATTTTAGAAAAGACATACGCTCATAAGTTACTTCCGTCAATCATTGGTTTTATCCTCAGATGGTGTTCACTTTGTCATAGCATATGTCAGAATCATTAAGAATGAGTGTTTTTTTAAATATTTTCTTGTTTTTGTTGTTCGTGGTGTTCTTTATGCTCATGTAGGTGATTCTCATGCGGATGTGTATTTGTTTTATAAAAATCAATTTTTGTAATTGAAGGTATGTTTATAAGAATATAATATAATGAAATGCCGAACCAGATGAATTCGAGTATAATGAATATGTAGTTCATTACAATCACTGCATATATTCCTAGTATTAATGACCCAATCGTGTTGAATAAATTATATTTGATGTGTTTTTTATCATATTTTCCTGTATTTTCGAGATAAAATGCAGTAAAGAGAAGAATTAAACCAATTGCTGCAAATATTTCTAGGTACATTGGACACACTCTTTTTATAATTTAAATTATTATTTTGTAACTATTATTCTTTTACTCAACCAAACATCTTAATATAGTCACCATCGTATTCTTCTTTTTGTTTTACTTTTTCAATCGCATCAAGCATATCTTTTAATGTTATTTTTTCTCGTTTTTCTCGAATTGCAAAATAACCTGCTTCAGTACATGCTGCTTTGACTTCTGCACCTGAAAAATTTTCCATTTTTTTCACTAATTTATCAAATGTAATTGCTTTATCAAGACTCATTGTTCTTGTATGAATTTCAAATATTTTCTTTAATCCTTCTCCATTTGGTAATGATACTTCGATTAGACGATCAAATCTTCCTGGTCGAATTAAAGCAGGGTCTAAAATATCTTTTCTGTTTGTACAGCCAATGATTTTCACATTGTCTAAACTTTTGAATCCATCTAATTCAGCCAATAATTGCATAAATGTTCTTTGCACTTCTCTTTCACCGGAAGTGCCAAGTTCGATTCTTTTTGCGGCTAATGCATCTATTTCATCAATAAACACAATTGCTGGCGCTTTTTCTCGTGCTAATTGGAAAATCTCTTTAATTAATTTTGCTCCTTCACCGATAAATTTCTGCACTAATTCAGAACCTACTATTTCAATAAATGTGCTTTTTGTTGCAGATGCAACTGCTTTTGCAAGCAATGTTTTTCCAGTTCCTGGTGGGCCATATAATAAAATTCCTTTTGGCGGTGTAATTCCAATTCTTTTGAATAATTCAGGATTTGTTAAAGGCAATTCAACAACTTCTTTTATCTCTTGAACTTGTTTGTCTAAACCGCCTAAATCTTTCCATTGTGTTTCTGGTTTTTCAATGATTACGAATTTCTCAACATGGAATTTTCGATTGCTATTTATCTTTCGAATAACCGTTAAATTTTTCTGTTCAACAAGAACGGTGTCGCCTACTTTTACATTCTTACAATCATTGATAACATTTACATAGAATTTATTGCCATTTGGTGTTTTTATAATTGCTTTGTCTTCTATTAAATCTGAAACATCGCATACCATTAATGCAGGCATTTTTAGTTTTTCGAGTTCATTTTGCAATTGTGTAATTGTTTCTCGTAATAATCTGTTTTCACTTTCTAATTTGTTTGTATTGATAGTATAACTGAACATTACACTTTCAAGAGGGTCTTTTGCATTGCTTTCCATTTTTTAGAGATTGAATTTGAAGTATATAAATCTTTCTTTAAAAAATTATGAACTTTGTTCACAATTTTTTTTATTGTAATAGTAATTATTATCATTAATGATTATTTATTTATGATAATTAATTCTTCTGTTGCGTTGCTTAATTTTTTTAAGCCATTTTTTGAGATCACATAGTCATCTTCAATTCGGATGCCAAATTGTTCTTTAAAATAGATTCCTGGTTCAATTGTAAAAACAGTATTTTCTAAGAATTTTTCGTCTGCTTTTAGTGAAATATGAGGTGTTTCATGCACATCTAATCCAAGGCCATGGCCAAGTGCATGGAAGAATTTTGTTTGGAGTGCGCCTAATGATTTTCTTGCTGCTTTATCGGGAATTGAGCAGTTTGCGTTTAATTTTACACTTTGTTCTGCCGCTTTTTTTGCAGCTTGTATTTTTTTGTAGTAGGTTTGTTCTTCTTTTGTTGGAGATCCAATGTAAATTGTTCGTGTCATATCGGAGGCATATTCTTTATATTTACAGCCGAAATCAATAACACAAAATCCCTTGTTTAATGGAAGATTTTCTGGAATTGCATGAGGAAGTGCTGCATTTTTCCCAGAAGCGGCAATTGTCGGAAATGATTCTTCGACTCCAAATTGATGAAATGTTTGTTTTATGAACTGTGCAACATCAACTTCGGTTTTGAACTTATTGAAATTTTGCACTGTCAATGAAAATGTTTTGTCTGTTATTGCACATGCTTTTTGTATATAATTTATCTCTTGTTCTGTTTTTTGTTGGCGAATCTTTGCTAACAGTTGCGAGCAATCATGCCATTTATATTTTAATTTTGGCTTCATTCTGTTGTATTCATTGAGTGTCATTGCGTTGTAATTTACTGCAATTGATTTTACATTGTTTTCTTTTAATATTTCATTTATTTTTTCAATACTTGATTTTGTAATTGTAATTACTTCGTATGGCAATGCTTTTTTTACTCTTTCAGCTTCTAATATTGAGGTTAGAACAAATACTTTCTTTTGTTTTGCAAGAATTACGAGAAAACAATATTCAATATCTAACTCTGTGAAGTAATAAAAATGTTTATCTTTATTGGTAAGATTATAAATGATTACAGCATCAATCTTTTTTTTCGTTAATTCCTGAACTAATTTATTAATTTTTAATTGTGAATCGTGCATTGTTTTGTATTCTTCTTCTTCTTTATATATGTTCGGATTTTTTTAATTTCTTATTAAAAAAATTAAGATTAAAAAAATAAAAAAGAAAATACAATCTATTCCATGTTTGCTTTTATTTTGTGTTTTGAGTTTAATGCTTTGATATCTTCTAAGCATGTTTCAATATCATTTAACACTGTACCAACCATTGTTTTTTTGATTGGATCTGCTCGCTCAACTTCATAGAGTTGCGCAATTTCTTGGAATATATCGAGAAATTTCTTTCCTGTTTCTTTTGGCAATGAAAATAAGATGTTGACAAATTCTTCTTCATTAATATCTTCTACTTCATTGATGTCAACGAGTTTTCCTGCTGTTTTTTCGTCGAGTAAGCTGAAGTATTCGTCTTCTGTTATTTCAGGATATTTTCGTTTAATTTCTTCTGAAGCTTTCATTGTAGTTTCCATATTATGGTGGAATCCTTCTAAAAGACGAATAATTGGATTGAAATTAACATCTTTTGCTGTATTTGCGTTATACATACGACTATGGTGTTCATCAAAATCTTCAATAAATTTAAGAATATCAAAGCGAAAAAATTCTTCTTCTTTCATCTTTTCTGCTGTTTTTTCTTCCCATTTTCCGGTAATATCTTGTTTGTTTTCAAGCAAGTAATTTCTAAAAAATGTTATATCGATTGCTTTTATGTCACAGAAATCGCAGAGGTCGATAAAAATTTGATAAACAACTGTTGCTTCTATTGTTGATAATTCCATATAATCAAGATAATTGCTGAATAAATCATCAAGATGTTCTTCTTTGAAATCTTTTATATGTAAAGCATTATCTGTTAGAAAATCACGAAAATCACAAAAAAAATCTTCCATATAGATTGCAATTGTGCCATGTTTTTGCTCAATATATTCCCAAAATTCATTATATAGTTTATCATCCATTGCAATTCACCTTTTTTTGGTATCTATTAATTTCAACTTTTCAGTGGAGTCAATATTCACCATTTTTATAAGAAATGTTGCTTGTCTTTTTATTTGTTTCGGAGAAATGGTAGCAGATAGTTACTCTTTTTGGTGAAATACTGTTTTTTAATGGTCAATTCTTTTCAATAATCATTTTGATATGTTTAAAATATACCTGTGGTTTTTGACATTTACTTTTTATCAGCTGTAAATGATTTAATTTCTTCATATAATTTATGAAGTTTTGGTGTTTTTTGCACTTTTTCTCGTACAGGTTCAATAAGTTTGTTGATGTAACTTGCTGTTGTATTTTTTAAGTCCATTGGATGAATTGTTCCTTCTGTAAAAGCTGTTTCTAATTCTGTATATGAGTGAAAATCAATATTTCCTCCAAATTTGTCTGGTCTTTCGATTGTTATTGTTTTATATTTTTCAAAAATCATGTATTTATTATATTCTAAGATTGGATTTTCAGCTGTTTGTTTTGCAGGGCAGTATGCTTTGTTTATTTTTCGTTTGATATCTTCTTCGCTATCGAGCATAAAAATAGCGGTGTCTGGTTTTGATTTTGACATTTTTAATTCAATTGCCCTTTCTGTTGCATCTATTTCTTTGCTCACAGGTTCTCCTAATCCAAGAAGCATATGATGGCTTACAACGATTGGTTTTTGGAATTCTAACTTCGGTGCAATTTCTCGCGCTAAAATGTTTACTTTTCTTTGATCCATTCCTAATTGGGTGATGTCAGCGTTTAATTCAAAGATATCTGCTGCCTGCATACATGGGTAGATTATTTGCGATGCTTGCTGTACTTCAGATTCTTTTCTTCCCATTATTTGACCGCAGCGGATAATTCTATTTACTGTTGTATTTTGTGCAATGCGCATTACTTTTTTCCAATATTCTTGATTATCAACAATATCAACTGCACGAATAAATTCCACTTTTTCTGTGTCCATGCCTGATGCTTTCCAGACTTCAATCAAAAAATCGCCAGCTTTTTGAATCTTTTCAAGATCGCCACCAAATTTGAGATTTGTCCAGCCATGCCAATCAGCTGCGTACATCTTGAATTTTACTCCTGCTTTAAGCATTTTGTTGACGTTAATTGATCGAAGAATGCCTTGCGCAATATGGGGAAAGCCGGAAGGTTCAAAGCCGTCATATGCAATCGGATGTGTTTTTGTTTCTAAGAGTGTGCGTAATTCTTCTTCTGTTAGAATTTCTTCTCCTACTTGTTTGATTAGATCCAGCTTTGTATTTATGTCCATTTTTTCTTGAGTATGTTTATATTATATAAATTTTTTTAAATTAGAATTGTTTTCTTATTTTATGCTTTCCGTTTCCGATGTTTTAACTTATCATTTCTGCAAAAGAAAATTGTTTTTAGGGAAAATACTTGGTGTTGCTATCAAAGAGCCAAGGAAAGTTCCTTTTGCAGGAAGCATTAAACATAAAGTGATTGAATATGTTGTAAATCATGAAGAAGCGATGGTTTCTGAGATTACTGCTACTAGCGAGCATATTGAGGAATTGTATAAACATCTTTTTGCAAAGGCAATACGCTTGATTCTTCTTCAAGAAAAAAAAACACTTGCTGTTTTAGGGATGGAATTGGGGAAAGTATATCAAGAGTATATTATTCAGTTTTCTCTTCTTATTGAAGAGAAAACTGTTCTTTTATTAGGGCTTATTCAGAAATATCAGGTGTATGGCAAAGAATTGTGGGAGAAATTACCAAAAATAAAAGCAGAGTATGCTGTTATTTCTTCAGAGCTTGCATTGCGTGGCATAATTGATGAATTGTTTTTTGTTGATAGTTTGATCATTCCTTATGAATTAAAAACAGGAGCTGCGCCAAAAGAGGGGGTTTATGAACAACATCAATTGCAGTTTGCACTGTATATTCTTTTATTACAAGAGCAGTATCCACAGATTGATTATGGCTATGTACATTATTTGCAATCAAACGAAAAACGGAAAGTGCAATTGAATCCTTTTTTGAAGCAAGCAGTTTTGGAATTGTTGATGTCTACAAAATTATTGCTTGAAAAAAAAGTACTACCACCTTATTGTGAAAATAAGAATAAATGCAATACTTGCGAGTTAAAGCAATACTGTTATGATGAATCTTTTATGCAACAAAAAATGGATTCATTGTATTCTATTCGAAAGATTTAAATAATACATACGGCTCTCTTTTTCTCAATTGTTACTCTTAAAAACGGGTAACGTTATTATGTTTCAATTTTATGAAAAAATAATTAAAAATAAAAAAGAAAGAGATTAAAGAGGTAATTTTTATGGCAGATGAAGAAAAAAAATTTTCTAAGCAATTATTAGGTAAAACTGTAGTATCTAAATCAGGAAAACGATTTGGAGAAGTTGGTGATTTAATTTTTGAAACTCGCTCTGGTGAGTTAATTCATATGGTACTTGTTAATCCAACAAGTTATACTGAGAAACTTGAACTTGAACGAGATAAGGAAGGAAATATTTTAGTGCCATTTAGTGCTGTTATTGCAATTGGCGACTTTATGGTTATTTCTGAAGAAGATATTATTTAGTTTTTATTCTTATTATTATTTTAATTTATTATTTCAATTTGCAAAACTATTTATATTCGCTCTTCTTAAGAAATTGTATGGCTCGAAAAATGAAAAAGTTTACTGACCATGAACGAGAGGAGCTTGAGAAAGAGCAAGCTTATTTGACTAATGAGCAGACTTTTCTTTCATTTATTCGTACATCGCTTACTTTTATTTTGGTAGGAATTGGTATTTTTACCCTTTCTGAATATACTAATCGAATTTATCTTACTGTTTTATTTGTTATTGTCGGTATACTTTTTGGTGCTTATGGTTATCGGACTTTTCGAAAAATTAATCAAATTATTGCAAAAATGTGAATTTTCTGGTATTTTATTTCTTTTGCTCGTTTTGTTATAGAAAGCTTTTTAAACAACTTCTTTTTTCTATACTCTTGAGGTATTAAAATATGGTTAGGCCACAATTACGATCACGATCATTATTGCGTAATAAAGTTATTACGCCTAGTAATACAATTGTTTTGCATTATCGAAGAAAAACTCCTGGTGTTGCTAAATGTAGTAAATGCAAGTGTGCATTGAAAGGAATTCCTCGTGTACGTAGTTTTCAATTAAAACAGCTGCCAAAGTCAATGAAGACTGTTGAAAGACCGTATGGCGGCAATTTATGCAGTCAATGTACACGGGCATTGCTTAAGCAAAAAGCTCGAGCGCAATAATTATTTAATTTTATATCCATCTCTTTTTTATTATTGGTGACAATAATAACTGTGCTTAGCACATAAAATTAAGAGATTTTGTAGGGTGAGAACATGATAGAAGTTGGAAGAGTATGTCTTAAAATAGCAGGTAGAGATGCAAATCAAAAATGCGTTATTGTTTCTGTTGTTGATAATAATTATGTTGTTGTCGATGGTCAAACACGACGAAAGCGATGCAATATTTTACATTTAGAACCTTTGCCACAATTTGTTGAAATTGTAGAAAATGCGTCTCATGATTATGTTGTCAAAGCATTGGCAGCAATTAATGTTGTTTGTCTTGAGAAAAAAGGCAAAAAAGAAGCAAAGAAACGACCTATTCAAAAAAGAAAATCTTTTATGAAAGGTAAAAGTCCTCGAACTGCTGCTCCTAAAAAAGTAAAGCCAAAGAAAGAAGAGAAAAAAGAAGTTAAAAAGAATTTTGAATAATTATAAAATTGTCAAAGTTCTCTAAAAAGAAAGAATAAATTTTTTGTTTTTTACTTATTTTATTAATTCAAATAGAATATTACAATTTAATTCTGCTGCAACTGTTGGTGTTTCAAGCGTAAAATTGCTTAATACTTCTGGATTTAATTCTCCGAGAAAACCTATTGATTTATTATTTACGAATATTTCACCAACTCTTCCTTGGATGAACGATGGATGGGTTGTTTCTTTTATTTCGTATTCAAGTGCAAGCATTCTTAGAATATAATCAACTACTTGTCTTATTTTTGTGTAATCTGCATTGCTTTCACAGAGTGCAATAGTGAGATGCTGCTGTTCTTCAATTGTCGTTGCTGTTTGTTTATTTGGCAAGAAAATAGTTGCAATTTCGAAAATATTTTGTGGAAATTCATTATGTTTGTTGTCTTTTAAAACAAGCAATGTACTTGGTAAAAGCCATGAACGCAAACTATTGAATTCAATGCTTACTGAATCAATTATTGAAACAACTTCTTGTGTTGTGAGCATTTGTTCTTTTTGCGCTAATTTTGGAATCAAATGGTGAGTATTTATTTCCATATAATTTAATCCGATCAGAAGATAGACTATTTTCTTTTTGAATTTTTCAAATGGGTTTTCTTCTGCGATTGTTGCAATGTTTGGGATTGTTTCTTCGAAATTTTCATAGCCATAGGCAATTGCAATATCTTCAATTAAATCTGCAGGGTGTAAAATATCAGCCCTATATGCAGGAATTAATACTTTATTATTCTTATAACCAAAACCCATTTTAGCGAGCAATTTAATTATTTCTTTTTCTGATAATGATAATCCTAACAATTTATTACAATATTTTATATCAAGTTTCATTTCTGCTGGATTTAGGTTTGGTGATGAAAATGATTTGTCAGGATAAATCATTTCAACAGCGTAGATATCACCACCCATATCAGCTAAGGTTGTTACCATCATGTTTAATCCAACTATTACGTTATTGAGATTATTTCCTGTGAATTCTATGAATACTTCTGTTGTGTTTATATCAACTTTTCCAGTTTCTGCTGAATTTACAATTGGAATTAATGAACATATTTTTTTATTGTTGTCTTGAAATATTGGATAATTTTTCTGCCCTTGCAATAAATAGCCATATGCTTTTCCTTTTGGATGATTTTCAAGAATATAGTCAGCGGAAACTTCTGTTTGAAAGCCAAGAGGTTTGTATTTTATTTTTTCTTTTGATAATGCTGTATAATACATAGGGAATTTAAGATTGTTTATGGGATATAATCCCATACCTGATTTTCGAATATTTCTACAATGTGTTGTATGCAATTTTTCTTGGAATTGGATTATTTCTCTAATTTTATCATCATCGAGTTTTAAATTTTTCACAACAGCACAAACAGTATATGGTCTTATTTTTGCAACTGATTTATCAATGATTACTTTATACTGTGAAGGTTTTATCTTGTAGTCTTTTAATCCAGGAGTAATATCAAGAAAGCTTGCAAATGCCCTGCTAAATCCTTGCTCTGATAATAAATCTGGTCGGTTTGGAAATATTTCAACGTAGATATCATCATTTTCTATTTTTTCGAGGTCTGTACCTAACATTGAAATTCTTTCTTTTAATTTATCAAGTGGTAATTTTTTACCAATTGTTTTTTCTAATACTGATTTTTTTAATATTATACTTGGCATTTTATTCACGCATATTTTTTATATTGTTTTTATTATTTTACTGATTATTATTTGATTATTTATTTTAACCATAATTTCATCTCTCGTAATTGTTTGAGATCATTTTTATAAAAATCTCGGATGTCAGTTATTTTATAATAGGAACTTAAGATTCTTCCTGTGCCAAGACCCCAGGCCAATACAGGAATGTCTTCACCTAAGAGAGGAATAACTACTTCTGGTCGAAAGATTCCTGCACCGCCTAATTCAATCCATTCTTTTTTAATTGGATGGAGTACATCAACTTCAACAGAAGGTTCAGTGTACGGAAAATGTGCTGGCCTTATTCGTACATCAGGATAGCCCATTTTTCCGAAGAATGTTCTTAAATAGCCTTTTAAATCTTTGAAGTTTGCATTGGGATCAATAACAATACCATCAACCTGATAGAATTCAAATAAATGTTTCCAGTCAAGCGCTTCATTTCGAAACACTTTTCCGATGTTGAACAATTTAATTGGCAAATCTTTTTTTGTTAATTGCTGTAATTTTAATGCACTTAATACTGTTGTATGTGTCCTGAGCAATACTTTTGAAGCTTCTTCTTCACTCCATTGATTGTTCCAACCTTTGCTTCCTGTTGTGCCGCCAAATTCGTGTACATCTTTTATTTTTTTAAAGTCTTTTGGCAATTTGCCTTTTATAATATTTTTCTCCCCTAAGTAAAATGTGTCTTGCATTGTTCGCGCAGGGTGATCTTGCGGTACGAAAAGCATGTCTAAGTCACTGTATGCGGTGTGGACGTAATTTCCAGTCATTTCTTGAAAGCCAAGGTCAAGCCAAATTTGTTTCATGTATTCAATTGCTTGATTTTCGAAATGCCGTTTTCCACCATTAATTTTTGGAACGTTTATTTCAACATCGTATCGTCTGAATTGTGTGTTTCTCCAAGTGTTATTTTTAAGCATGTCCTGCGTTACTTTTTCTGTTAATTCTTTTGTGAAATCCATTTTTTGCAATTTTTTTCCAAGTTCTGTTAGTGAAATTATTTTTGTTTTTTTTAATTCTATAATTATCATTTCTTTTCGCTGTTTTAATTCTTTAATGCTTTCTTCTTCATCAAGTGTGAGGGTTGCTGTATCTCTAGGCTCAGCTAATGTGTTGATGAATAATTGGTCATAGAATGGCTTTTGAAGGAGTTTTTTTCCTACTTCAGTAATTGTTATGATGAGTTGATTTGTTTTTTGATCTTTACTTACATCTATTGCATTTTTTCTTCTGAGAAAGCCAATGCAAAAAGAGAGTTCAGCTTCATTTATTTTTCCTGCAGTTTTTATTTCTTCTGCTGATTTTTTATTCTTTTCTATTTCTTTGAGAAATCGTATTTCAGGTAATAATGTTTTGATGTATGTTTTTGCATTATTGCCTGCTGAAATCAATTCTTTTAATTCTTCTTTCATGGTAATTGTTTTTTTATTTTCGAGCCATTGCAATGCTCGGATTATTTCAATTTGTTGTAATTTTGTTTTTTCTTCGAGAAATTCAATGGTAGTATTATTCTTAATTAATGGGAGAACTTTTCTTTCTAATGGGTGAAGCTTTTCGAAAAGGATTTTTGTATCTTCTTGCATGGAAGTTTATGATAAAGAACTGGTATATAAAGGTAGCGTGTTAAGAATATTGGATTTGAATTAAAAAGATAAAAAAATAAATTAAATGATAATTATTTTTATTTAACTACTTTTTCAGCAGGTTTTAATGTTGGCCAAACTGTGTCGAAAAGTTCTTGCAATGCATTTGCGAAGAATGGCGAGTTGATCCAGATCCCAATATCGTATGTTGGATGGACTTCTGCATCATCTAATACCATAAAGACAACTTCTTTTCCATCAACTATGCAGAATCTTGCTTTTGATGATGTGTGCCTTACTTCTGCAACATCAGCAATGTCTTTTACTGCTGCTAATGCTTCTTTTGTAATTGGCGCTGCGATTCTAATTTTTACTCCTCGTTTTTTGATCTTTTCAAAAACAGGTTTTAATCCTTCTATTTTTCGAATGAATCCTTGTGTTGTTGACATGATCGTTACTGATTCTTCAGCACCTTTGATTGTTAATTCAAGGTGATTGTAAAGGTTGTGTCGTCCTCGCAATGAACCTGATAAATCTGCAGGTTCAACAAGTTCAACTCCTTGCTCGTGCAATGAATTTAATTCAGTCAATACTTCTGTTGTTTTTAATTCTTCTAATCGATCTAGTTTTTCTTCCACTTCTTTTTTCATGTTTTTCTTTACACGTTCAAGAACTTCCGTCGGAGGAACTGCTAAATATTTAATTGGCTTTCCTAATTTCATGATAACGAAACCTTTTTTTTCTAGGCTTTCAAGAACATCATAACTTCTACTTCTTGGAACGTTTGCAATATCAGATAATTCGCCGGCAGTTGATACTCCTCGTGATAATAATGCAGCCCAAATTTTAACTTCATATAAATTTAATGAAAAATATCTTCTTAATTTACTTAAAAATTCTTCTTTTACAATCATCCAATTCACCCCGGTTTATACGGATGTTCTCTTATTATTTAAGAGAGTGTTTGACTTTCATTGTGTCATTAGTCGATAAATACTATATCTTTTAACTCAATAGTCAAAACAATCAATATTTATAATTCCTTACTTATATTTAAAGGTTTCTTTATGGAATATTTTGTGAACTAGCGTTTCTAAAAATTTATTTTTTGTGTTTTGTAGCATTTTATATAATTTATATAAATCCATTTTATAAATCGTTGTTGTTTCTTGCCTCTAATGGAACAAAAATTAGAATTGCTATCACCGGCTGGAGATTTATCTTGTTTTTTGGCAGCAGTTCATAATGGAGCTGATGCTGTTTATTTAGGAAGCAAATTATTTAATGCTCGACGATTAGCTGGTAATTTTTCTGATAGTGATTTACGGATTGCTGTGCAGTATGCTCATTTTTTAGGAAAAAAAGTATATTTAACATTGAATACTCTTGTTAAAAATAATGAGATTTCAGCGTTTTTATATCAATTAGCAATTGCTGCTCAGTTACACATTGATGCTGTTATCATTCAAGATTTAAGTTTTTCTCCTTTTATCAAAAAGTATTTTCCGCAATTAGAAGTTCATGCGTCAACGCAATCAACAATTATGAATAGTGCTGCTGTTCATTATTGGAAGAAATACGTCGATGTGTTTGTACTTGCACGAGAGTTAACAAAAAGTCAAGTCAAACAAATTAATGATCAAACTCATGTTCATTTGGAGTTTTTTGTTCATGGGCATTTGTGTATTTCTTATTCTGGGCAATGCTTGATTTCTTCTCTTATTGGAAAAAGATCAGGAAATCGTGGATTATGTGCAAGTTCCTGCAGAAAACAATACAATGGTGAAGGTTATTTATTATCTGCAAAAGATTTATGCATGATTAAAAATATAAAAGATGTTTCTGATGCTGGTATTAAGACGGTTAAAATTGAAGGCAGGATGAAATCACCTGAATATGTTGCGATTACTACCAAAAAATATCGCGATCAAATTGATGCGTTGTTTTATGGAAAAAAAGCAGTTGTTTCTGATTTTGATGTTAATCAATTAAAACTTGCGTTTAATCGAGAATTTACATCAGGTTATTTTAATAATGAAACGCAGATTGTTGATTCATCGTATGCTGCAAAAAGAGGAGTTTTGTTAGGTATTGTCAATCATGGGAATTTAAAATTAGAGGCTGATTTGCAATTGCATGATGGTGTTGGAATTATCAGTCATGGCAAGAGAACTGGGGATTTTGTGAAAGAGATTATTTTTGATGGCCTTCCTGTTCAAGCTGCTCGGAAAGGTGATTATGTGAAACTTTCAGTTCAGGGGTTTGTGCATGGTGCGAAAGTGTATTTGATGACTCAATTTCAAGGCAAAGATATTATGCAATGGAAATTACCATCTCAATTGGGCCTATTTATTACTTTGCAAATTAAAGAGCAGAAAGAAGTAGTTGCTGTTGTTGGAATCAATGGGAAAGAATTATCGTTTTCTCTTGATACTGTTGCTATGGTTGCACGAAAACATCCCTTAACTCAGCAGGATATTGAGCAAGAGTTTGCGAAATATGAAAGCAGTATGTTTTTCATTTCTCAATTATTTATTTCTACTGATAACTCATTTTTGCCGATCAGTAAAATTACCAACTTTCGAAAAAAATTAGATCAACTCTTACTTGATCAATTGTATCCTGTTCAAAAGGAGCTGCTTAAAATACCTGCTCCTGTTTTTTCTCAAACAATTGGCGTTAAGAAAAAATTACATGTTCAAGTTTATTATTTAGCTGCTGCAGTTGATGCGCTTGAAGCTGGAGCTGATGTGATTTATTATGATGCATTTGCTGTTGATGCTCTTGAAGTTGCTCAATTGGTGAAAGAAAAAGGAAAAGAGTTTTTTCTGTATACTCCAATGGTTCTTGTTGATAAAGATATTATTGCTTTAGAAACATTACTTCAAAGAATTAAACCAGATGGAGTACTCATTAATAATGTTGGTGTTTTAGCACTTGATTTACCCTGCAAAAAAGTACTTGGTTATCAAATGAATGTGTTTAATGATCTACAACTGCAGCAGTATGGCTGTGATGTAATTGCTTCGATTGAATTAAATTTACAAGAATTACAAGCATTTAGTGATAAAGCAAGATTAATTTATTATGCTCATGGTCGACCTGTTGTAATGACGTTTAAAGAGAAATTTTCTGATGAAGCATTAACTGATGAAGTTGGTTATACATTTCCTTTACGGCAAAGTTCAACTGGCGCTATAGAAATGCTCTATTCAAATTCAATTGGTTTATTACAGCATACATCTCGACTTTTAGAAGCGGGAATTTCTCAATTTTATTTAGATCTTGAGAATGATGTTTTTGAACTTGTTTCTCTTTATCGACAGTTATTGAATGGCAAGGATGTTTCGGTTAAACAATTTAAGGGTAGAGTTACTATGGGAAATTTGGCAAAAGGGGTTTTGTAGAGGGGATTGTGGCCAATTCATTATTTTGTTCATTGTGATTTTATTTTAATTAAATAATCAGCAAGTTTTTTATCAAATATTATATTCTCTTTATTTTCATTCATTTTAATTGCTTTTTGATAACATTCAAGAGCATCTTCTGATTTATCCATTCTTTCATAAGTATCTCCCAGATATAGTTGTAAATAAGGATTGTGAGGTTCTTCAATAATCATTTTTTTAATGATACCTTCATTAATCAATTGTGTTGTTAAGTCTTCATTATCACTGCATATTAAAAACCAAGCGTAATTTGTATTCAGTTGGTTATTTCCTCCATAGTTATACGATCTTCTAAAGAGTTCTTTTGCTTTAAAATAATCTCCTGAATGTTCATATATTGTTACAGCAAGAAGCATTGTGCTCATTGATCTTTCGATTGCATAATCTTCGAGATTATCTGTAAATCCTTGTAATGCTTTGGAAAAATATCTTTTTGCTATTCCATATTTTTGTTCTTTTAAAAATAGTGTTCCTAGTGCCCTCAATATAATTGGATTATTTTGATATATTTTTTTTGCTCTATAACCAACTGAAATCATAGCAGTTCTATTTTCATTTTCACGAAGATTTTCCATTATTGTATAAAAGTCATCAACAGTACGTTCAAATGGAAACCATTTATATTTTTTCTTTTTTGTTAGTTTATATCTTTCTGCAAGATATATTCCTAATTGCGGAAATAGTATATTTCTTATTGCTTCTTCTATTCTTTTTTTATTTATTTTTGTAAGAGATGCAAATCCTCCTGAATTTGAACCATTTGGCTCGATGAGAGCGATTTCATTTTTTGATGCCATTAAATCTAATCCTAGTAATCCTCGAGGTTGTTCTCCTTTTTTTCTTGCTTCATCACAGAAGATTGTTGTATATTGGATAGCTGCATTTTTTATTTGGTTAATATCTGTTCCTGTTCTTTCCATTACTTCTTCAAGTGAAATAGCTTTTGCGCCTTGGTCAAGATTTATAGGATAACCATTTTTTTGATTTATTCGTACAAAACCATCAATCCATTGCGGATTATCTCCAACTGTGACAAGAGCTCGAATATTCCAATCAAGTAATTTTCTATCTTCATCATATATTTCTAAAGCATGAACTCGTTCTTCAATGAGAATATTTCTTTTTCTTTTTAATAATTTATTTCCAAATTTTGCAGCTTGATCTAATTCTTTGTCTGTAAAAAGTCTTACTTCATGTCCCCCAATACCATTATCTGATTTAATTACTATGTCTCTTATTCCTTCTTTGGTAAATTCATATAATTTTTCTTCTAACGATACTTCTTCATCGTCATATTTTAGGTATTCATATTTTCTTTTGTTTAATCCAGCTTTTCTTATAACTTCTAATGCAGCAAATTTATTGTCTACTAGGTCTTCAAGTATTGGTCCACAAATTAATGAATCAGCAAGTGTCCCTAATTCTCTGTATCTTATTCCTTTTTTGAATGGAATTAAACCCTGCAGTGCTACTGGTTTTGTAGTTTTTATAGGAATTATTTGTTTCTGTTCATACAGGTAAAATATATCAGCTGCAAAAACACTTTGTTCATTGTTTGTATAGAGAAAGCCTTTCATTAATTCAGGAATTATTATATATCTTATTGGTAATCCTCCATATTCAATGTCTTTAGTATTTATTAATAATGGAATATCATTATTTCCAACATGATTTAAACCTTCCCGCGCAATTAAAAGTTGATTTTTAAATTCTTCTGCACTTCTGTGTTGTAGTTTATCTTCTACTCTAATATCATTAATGTTTAGAGATTTTAACATGGCTCTTATTATTTCAGAATAATTTTGGATTAATTCTTCTGTATTTACCATTTGTTTGGGGTTGTTTTCTTCTTTTTAAATGTTTTGTAAATTGTTTACTTGTGAGTAGTACCTCATTATTTATATCTAAAGCTTTAAATAGTTCTTTTTTTAGAATTAGATAACGTGATACGATGAAAGATTTTATTGAGCAGATTAAAAAAAAAGTAACTGCAACACAAAAAATAATTGTTTTTCCTGAAGCTGAAGATTTACGTGTATTGCAAGCTGCAGCTCAAATTGAAAAAGAAGGATTTGCACGTGTTATTTTGCTTGGGAATTATGCAGTTATTCAGAAAATGCTTGTTTCTCATAATATTATATTAAAACATTCACAGTTTATTGATCCTTCAAAAACAGATAAAACGAAGCAGTATGCTGAGCTTTTCTTGCAGCTTCGCAGCAAGAAAAGACATTTTGGAAAAAAGAGTGGAAAACATTATCTGGCAAAAAGTAAAAAACTTTCTTTTTCCGATGCATTAGCACTTGTTCAACAGCCGATGTATTTTGCTGTGATGATGTTATATACGGGTGAAGTTGCTGGTGTTGTTGCAGGAAGTGTTAAACCAAAGTCAGTTACTTTAAAGTCGGTGTTTGAGATAATTGCAACAAAAGAAAGATTTCATCGTGTTTCAGGATTATTTTTAATGATGCTTGAAGATAAACTTTTGTTTTTTGCAGATTGCGCTGTACAGATTAATCCTTCTTCAAAAGAATTAGCTGAAATTGCAATTGATAGTGCAGAAACAGCTCAAATGTTTGGAGTAAAACCAAAGATTGCATTTTTGTCTTTTTCTACTAAAGGGTCAAATAAAGATGAAAGTCTTGATCGAATTAGGAATGCAGTTGTACTTGCGAAAAAACTTGCAAAAAAAAAAGGAAGAAATATTATAATAGATGGAGAGATGCAAGTTGATGCTGCTCTTGAGAAACGTGTTGCGAAACGAAAGTGTGCAGATTCACCAATTCAGGGCGATGCTACTGTGCTTATTTTTCCTGATTTGAATAGTGCAAATATTGCGTATAAACTTGTTGAGCGATTAGCTAAAGCAAATGCAATTGGTCCCATTCTACAAGGGCTTTCAAAACCTGTTAATGATTTGAGTAGAGGATGTTCTGTTTCTGATATTGTTGCGGTGGCTGCAATTACTTGTTATGAGGCAATTGTTAATGATGATAAAAAAAAATAAAGTGATTTTGGTTGTTAATATTGGATCATCTTCTTTGAAGCTTGCTTTATTTTTTTTGAATGGTGTAAAAATTAATTTTTTGTATAAAGAGAATATTGTGTTAAAAAGTTTAAAAGATATTACTCAAATAGTATCCTCTCGGATAGAGTTTTATTATTCCAAACAGTTTGTTCAACAAATTGATGTGGTGATTCATCGTGTTGTGCATGGTGGAAAGTTTGTAAGGCCAGTGTTGTTGAATAAAACAATTATTAATGGAATTAAAAAAAATAGTTCTTTTGCTCCTTTACATAATCCTTATAATATCGCTGGGATTGAAGTTTGTCGAAAATTATTTCCTTTTATAAAACAGTATGCTGTGTTTGATACTGCGTTTCATGCTTCATTGCCATTGAAAGTAAAAATATATGGATTGCCATATTCTTATTACGAGCAAGGGATTATGAAGTATGGATTTCATGGGCAAAATTTTGCTTATTGCACAAAAATTGCTATCCAATTTTTGTATCAGGAAAAAAATAAACTCATTATTTGTCATCTTGGGAATGGTTGTTCGATTACTGCGGTAAAAGATGGAAAAAGTGTTGATACGAGTATGGGGTTTACGCCTGCAGAAGGATTATTGATGGGGACTCGTGCAGGAGATATTGATAGTGGGGTAATTGAATATTTACTTCGCAAAAATTCAGTTGAAAATGTGTTTTCTGTTTTGGAGAAGAAATCAGGGCTGGTTGGGATTTCTGGTGAAAGTAATGATGTTTTGCAATTGCATAAGATTAGTCTTGGAAAAGGAGAGAGAGCGAAACGTGCGCAATTAGCAATCGATGTTTTTGTTTATCGAATTGTGAGATATATTGGAGCGTATTATGCAGTGCTTGGCGGGTGTGATGCGATTGTGTTTACTGGTGGTATTGGAGAGAATGCTTGGTATTTAAGGGAGGAGATTTGCAAACAATTGAAAGTTTTTGGATTGCAATTTGATTTGAATGAGAATAGGAAAAATGCATTTTTGATTTCTGTAAAAAAATCTAAAATAAAAGTTCTTGTGATTGCAGCGAATGAGGAGTTGCAGATGGTTAAAGAAGTGTTTGAATAATTAGTTTAGCAATAACATTTTTTTTATTGCATCTGTTATTTCATATTTTTCTAAATAAGAAATTAAATTAGGTATTGATTCAAGATCTTTAATTTCTATTGTTTTGAGTAATGCTATTAATGCTCGAAGTTCTATTGTCTCTCTTATAGAAATATCTTTTCCGTTATATGGTTCATCACCTATAATATCGAACCTAATTTCTCTTTCTGGTTGTGTTGGTATGTTACTTTTTGCATAGATCTCTACTCTATTTTTTGAGAAAATATATACATCATATCCTCTAACTAAGGGGCAGACTTTCTCTGTTTTCTTAAGAGTTTGTAGAAAATATGCTGCAATTGTTTGTGCATCTTTCTGTTGCAATTGGTCCATATAATCAAGAATTATACTTATATCTTCAACAATTGGTGTTCCTAGGTGTATATGACCTCGATTATGCTTTTCAATTTTTGCAGTTTTTGATTCTATTGTATAGAGTTGCAGTTTTTTTGAATCAACTAGAAACATTCCAAAGTCATTTCCTTGCCAGCCATGTAATTCTGTATAATCAAGAGTTAATAATTCTTCTAAAGGTGTCAATAATAATCCTGTTCTGAGCATATCTTTTGTCATTCCTATAAATGCAGCATAAATATTATCTATTCCTTTGCAGATTTTTCTTTGAGTATATTCTCCTTCTATTTTGCCAGTTTCTAAATTTGTAATTTGCCAATATTGATCAGCTGCCAAGACTATAAAATCTAATCCTTGATATGCTAATATCATTGTCATATTTCGAAGAAATGAAAGAATATTTTTAAAACTATTGTTGTATCAATTTTAATAAGTATTTTTTTGTTAGTTCTACAATATTTTCATCGGTTTCAAATGTGAAGGTGATTGTAAATTGTTTGTCTTCTTTTAAGATGTCAAATAGTTTTAATGCTTCTTTGCTTGAAATGTTTTTTATTTTCTTGTATTTGCTTGTCATGTAGCTGGTGAGATCATTTTTTGCATAGGTATTGTAAAGTGTATTGCCATAGATTGTGATTGTGTGGGGGGTTGAACGGGGGATTCCTAAATAAATGTTCCAACCTAATGATTTTAGATATTTTGTACAGAGTCTGTTGATAAAGTTATTATTTTCAACGAGAATGTAACATTTTGTGTTTTTTGCAAGCTGTTTTAAAATTTCTTTTTCTTTTTTATTTGGTATGAAAAAAGCAAGATTTTTAACATGAGTGATAAAAATATTTTCTCCACTGTTTTTTAATGTTCCTGATTCGATATTTTTTAGAATGAATTCAAATGCTTTGCCCATTGTTTCAAAACTTATTGATTTTATTTGTTTGTTATAGGTAGGGATTTCTTCAGTATTGTTCCATTGTCCAAATTTTGTTGTTATTGATTCAACCCAATGTTCATTTAGTTTCCATTTATGATCTTCGTATTGTATGATGTCTTCTTCTTTTAGCTGGACTAATATTTTATGAATTCCTTGGTAGGTTCTTGACAATTGATAGTTTTTACTCAGCTGATTTTTTATTTGTTTGATTTCTATTCCTTGATTATTTTGTTTTTCAAGTATGATATTTATAATGTAATTTTTTAATGATTTTTTTGGCGGAAATATGTTTTGGATATTTTGCATCATTTGTTTTTGGAGAATTGGTTGATTTTTAAACGTTTTGTTGCTTTTTTTTAAACTCTTGTTTTTTCTATTTTTGAATCTTCCTTTTTTTATGTTCCCTCGCCTTACTCTCGAGCAAGCTTTTCAGCTTGGAAAATCGTATACTACTTCTTTATTCTCTCCACAATTATTATGGGTTCATTTATGGGTAACTGAGCGATGTCAATTAGATTGTAGTTATTGCACTGTTGTTGATAATACTACTACTGATCCTTCTCTTTCTGAACTCAAATCGCGCATTTCTCATGCAGCTGATTTAGGCGCTGTTGTAGTAGCATTTATGGGTGGCGAGCCAACAATTCGAAAAGATCTTGTACAATTAATTGAGTATACACATTCTCTTTCGATGCTGTCGCAAGTTGTAACTCATGGCAAGACTTTGAAAAGCAAGCGATTAGAGGATTATTGCATTGCAGGTTTACAATTGCTTGAACTTTCTGTTGATGGTTATTCTGTAAATACTTCTACTTTTTTTTCTGGAAAAACAGATTCACCTAAAAATCTTTTAGGAGATGAATCTCTTTTTGATTTGCTTGAATCTGCACGAGAAAAATATTCTCTTTTTTTTAAAGTTCATCATGTGTTAGCAGCTGAAAATCTTTCTCAAGTTCCACTGTTACTTGAGCTTTCTTCTCGGAGAAATATTCCCATTAGTTTTGGTTATGTTCATGAGGAAGGTGTTTTTTTTGGTCAAAGGCGTGTTTCTTATGCTGATCCTGCTGTTCAAAAAGAATTGATTTCTGCACTTGATACAATTATTTTTGCTCAGCAAAATGGGGCGCTTGTTCTTAACTCTCGAGATTATCTTCTTGATGGAAGAAATGCGCTTCTTCAAGGAGATTTTCAAAAACCATTTGTTCATCAACAGTGTGATGTTGGAGAATATATGGTTCAAGTAGGTGTTCATGGTAAAATTTATCGCTGTTCTGTTCAGGGTAAAACATATGGTGCAAATTTTTTAGAGATTGGTAAAGATTATTTTTCGTTGGATCTCCATGGAAGTTCGGCAATGAAAGAAGGTGCGTATGGTTGCAAAGTTTCTTGCGGTTCAGCTTGCGGTGATATTACTTCTCGCTTTCGTAAAAATCCATTTGGTATTATTTCTCGTCTTTTTTAGTCTTTTAAATTTATTTTTGTTCCGTTGTATTTTCCAATTAAATTATTATATATATTATTTTTTTTATTGAGATTAAAAATGTAGGTTGTATAGTTTTTATTGTATTCTTTTATTGAATCAATCTTTTTTTTCATTCCTCCACTTACATCAATATGTTTTGAACCTGTTATTGCGCTGCTGAAATTGTCATAGTTATTTTTGTTTATTTCTTGGATTATTTCTTTTTTTTGATTATATACTCCATTAACATCGGTTCCAAATAATAATAGTTCTGCGTTGAGTTTTTGCGCTAAAAATGCTGCAATGGTGTCGCTTGAGAGGGGTGTACCAGTTAATTCTTGATCTTTTACCATATCACCAAAAAGTAGTGGGATTTTATTTTTTTGCAATGCTTGAATAATCCCTACTGTTTGTGCTTTTATTATTCTTTTATTTTTCGTTATAAACAAATTTAATGGTATGAAATTTTGTAGCGGTAATCTTTTTTTCATTTGTCTTATTATTTTATTATTTAATTCACATACTGATTGATGCGCTTTTTGAAAACCTTTTTTTTGGAGTGCTGTTTTAATGCCGTTGTTTATATCATATTCTTTGACTAATTTATGTCCATAAGGGCCAACACCATGGAGAATTATTAATGAAAATTTCTTTTGTTTTTTTGCTTTTATTATTTCTTTTGTTATTCTACTTATTTTTTTGTTATAGAACTCTAATTTATTCTCTTTTTTATTGGTTATTACACTTCCACCTAATTTAATAATTATTAATGGCCTTGTTATTTCTTTTGTCATTGTTTATTCTTCTCTTTTTTATTTACTCTTTTTGTTTGTAATTTTTTTATTTCTGTTGCAGTCATCAATCTTGCTGCTGGCGCTATTTTTCCTGTTATCCAATTTTTTATATTATTTTTTTCTAATTCTTTTATTATTCTTTCTGTGTATTCTTCTGTTGTCATGAACACTACTGTTGGTCCAGTATCAATTGAAAGGTAGATTGGGATTTCTTGTTTTCTTAAGGATGTACAGATTTCCATGATCTGCAATGTTTTATTTTCATAAAGAATTAGTGGGGGGGCTCCTGTCATTGTTATGAGATGCAATGCTGTTGTGTCTTGTTCTGCAAGTTTTGCTAAGCTGAAGAAATCATTTCTTTTAATTGCGTCTATTGCAAGCGGTAATGTTTTTTTTCTGCTTTCAAGCCACTCTTTGAAAAAAGGCGAGCTTGTTGCAGAGAGATGAGCTTGCTCTGTTTTCAATTCTTTTGTTGATGCAATTGGGATGGTTATTAATTCAATATTTTGGAATTGGTTGTTGTCTAATCTTAGTGCAATACAATTCTCATGTTCGATTCCTACATAGGAAAGCCAGAGTGAAATTCCTCCTGTAACACTTCTGCAGGCTGAGCCTGCTAATAATCGCGCAATTGCGCTGACAAATTGTTCATTTGATGAATATTTTTTTCCGAGCAATGCATCTATTGCTGCTAAAGCTAATGCTGCACCTGCTGATGCGCTTGTACCAAGACCTTTTGGAATTTCATTTTTTTTATCACTGCTGATCTGTTTGTTATTTGAAAAATAATTATTTGATATAATTTTTACTCCTAAATTTGTTTTGGTTTCTTTTCGGAGAAAATTGATGATTGCTAAAATTCTTTCTTTTTCTCTTTCTGTTGGCTGTTTGTTATTGATAATGATTATGTCTTTTTTTATTTTCTCTGAAAATTCTACTGTAGTTATTGTGTATGCAGCATCGTTACAGAGAGAAATTGAAGGGAAATATGCCGTCCTATATTTCCAATCAGGCATACCATGATATTTGAGTATTCCTTGGATTGGATATGCGATTGCAGTTGCAGTTTTGTTATTTGTTTGTTTTGTAGTTATTTTTGTTGGGTATGATTTTGTGTTGTATTCTTTTTTTATTTGTTGAAATATTTCTTTAAAATATTTTCTATCTTCTTCTGCTTCTTTTTGGTATTCTGCCGGTATTTTTGTTTTAATCATGTTGTAAATCCTTCATAGCCTTTTTCTTTGAATTTATTTAATAACACTGCTCTGTTTTCTGGTGCTGTTAGTATTAATACATGGCCTCCACAACCTGCACCTGTTATTTTTGCACCTCTAGCGTTATTTTGGAATGCAAACTCTCTGATTTCTTCTATTTTTTGATTTGAGAGACCTAATTCTTTTAATAGAAGATGATTTTGATTCATTAATTGCCCTAATTCTTTTATTTTTATTATTTTATTATTTTCATTATTATTCTCATCTTCATTATTCTTTTTATTATCTTGGTTATTTATTATTTCTATTCCTCTTTTTATTATTTTTTGATAGTTTATTTTCAATTTGTTGAATTTTTCTTTGTTCTTTTTCTCATACTCTATTACTTGCATTATAATTTCTTTGGTTGCAATTTTTGTTCCTGCATTAATCAGTATAAATTGAAATTCATTATCGTCATTATTATCCTCATTATTATTATTAATTTTGTTGCTTTCTATTGTTTTGATTTTTAATTGCTCTTTTTTATTTGAGACAATCATTGGTTTTTGAAGCATTGTTATAATGATGTCGATTCCTGAAGTATTCTTGTGAAATAAATTTTCAGTTTCTTTTGCTAGTGTGAATATTTGTTTTTTTGTAAGAGTGAGTTGATATTTTTCTTGCAGAGATCTTATTATTCCAACACAAAAACCAGCACTTGAACCAAGCCCAGTATTGATTGGCATATTTGTTGTAACAGTATATAATAATATTTTGTCTTTCGATATTATTTTTAATTTTTGTTCAATAGACTTAATTGCTTCTTCACTTAATGCTTGATTATAATTATCATTTTTTATTTTTTCATTTTTTTCATTATATATTTCTAATTTTTTTCTTTTTTTGTCTGTTTTATTATTGTTATCATTTTTTATTTCTTCTTTTATTTCTATTGTTATTTCTTTTTGCAATGGAAGAACAATTGCATCACAATCATTTCGTATAAAATGTTCACCAAAAAGAATACATTTCCCTTGTTTCATTCTGAAGATAATGTTCACTCTCCAGTTTCTTTGTAACTCATTTCATCATTATTTCTTATGGGGTCGTTACTGTTATCATCATTTTTTGGTAATGGGATAAATTTAATACCATAATGTATTATTCCTGCATCATTTACTTTATAGTATTTTCTGAATGCAGCTTGGACTTTTGTTCCTATTTTTAAATCAGTGCCATTGCAGTCAGTTATTTGAGCAAGAATTTTTGGACCTTCTTTTAGTTGTATTATCCCAAGGCAATAGGGAACTGCAAATGCATATTCTTCGGGTGCTGATTTTATTTCGGTAAAGCTTAATAATTGTCCCTCTCCTGAGAATTGCAGCTTTATGAATGCATTATTTCCACAAAGGCAAAGTTCTTTTTTTGGGTAAAATGCGCTGTTACAATTTATGCATTTATTTCCAATTAATTGGTATTGCTCTTCGTATTTTCTCCATCGTATTATTGGTGATTGTCTGTACATAAAAAATTCACTTTTAATTTCTTTTGAATATATTAACTGCAACGGTCGCACCAGTGCCGCCGACATTATGAGTTAATCCGTACATTGGATTTGCAACTTGTCGTCGTCCTGCTTCTCCTCGCAATTGTTTTGCAACTTCTACTACTTGTTTTATTCCTGTTGCACCAATTGGATGGCCGCATGCTTTTAAACCGCCACAGGGATTAATTGGGATTTTTCCGTCGTAATAGGTCATTCCTTCTTCAACTGTTTTTCCTGCAGCACCTTTTTCAACTAAGTTTAAACCTTCCATTGCAATGATTTCTGCTATAGTAAAACAATCGTGAATTTCTGTTATGTTTATTTGTTCTGGAGAAATTTTTGCTTGTTGATATGCTTTTTGCGCGGCAATTGCTGTTGCAGGCATTTCAAGCAATGATTTTCGATCGTGCAGTGCGATACTGTCTGTTGCAATACTACTTCCAAGAATCCAGATTGGAGTGTCAGTTATTTTTCTTGCAACTTCTTCACTTGCGAGAATTACTGAAGCTGCTCCATCACTGATTGGCGAGCAGTCAAGCAATGTTAATGGATCTGCGACAAGTGTTGATTCGAGTACTTGATCGACGGTGATTTCATTTCTGAATTGTGCAGTTGGATTTAAACTGCCATGCTTATGATTTTTGACAGAGACCATTGCTAATTGTTTTCTTGTTAGACTATATTCATGCATATAGGCACGTGCCATCATTGCGTATAATGCGCAAAATGTTGCACCTTGAAATCCTTCTGTTTCTTCGTTGCTTGCAGACATTAATGCACTATTGATCTGGTTTGTTGCAATGTCTGTCATTTTTTCTGCGCCATTGATTAATACGATATTTGCAGCGCCTGCTTTTATTGCATTTATTCCTGCTGATAATGCTAAACTTCCTGAAGCGCAAGCGCCTTCTACTCTGTATGAAGGTATGTTTAGATTTAATAATTCACTTGCCATAGCGCCAAGATGGGTTTGTCCTGATAATTCGCCAGCTAGCATGTTTCCGGTTACAATCATGTCTACTTCCTTCGGAGAGAGTTTTGCATCTTCAAGAGCAGCAAATTGTGATTCTGCAAGCAAGTTTCTTAAACTTTTGCTCCATAATTCACCGAATTTAGTGACTGCAATTCCAACGACTGCAACATTTGTTGATGGCATAATTTTGTTCACCTTTGTTTGATTATTTTGTATTATTATTTTATACAATTTGTTCCATTGCTTTTCGATATTGATTATAATTGATATATTCTTTTTTTGCAATGTATTCTTTTAGGAGTTTTGCTTTTTTTTGCTTTTCTGTTATTTGTTCTGTTGTTTCTATTATAAAACTATCTGATCCAGCACCTGAACCATAGGAAGTAAGCAATATTTTTTCATTGGGTAATGCGTGCTCTAATACATTGACTAAGCCAAGCAATGCGGATGCCGCATAGCAGTTTCCAATTTTATTGACGAGCATTCCGTATTTTAACTGTTGATTTGTAATGTTTAATTTTTTTGCAGCAACTAAAGGGAATTTTCCATTTGGTTGGTGCAGAATAACGTGCTGGAAATCAGTTATTTTATGATCTGTTTTTTCTAAGAGTTTTGTTGTTGTGGTTATGATGTGATGGAAATAGGCTGGCTCGCCAGTGAATCTTCCTGCGTGTTCTGGATGATTTTGATTTTGTCTTCGCCAAAAATCAGGTGTGTTCGAAGTGATTGAATGCGTGTATTGAATGAATGCAGCTGTTTCTTGTTCATTATTTCCGAGGAGTATTGCTGCTGAACCACAGCCAGCGCTGAATTCAAGAAAATCTCCGGGTTTACTTTGGGCGGTGTCAGAACCAATTGCTAAACCATATTTAATCATGCCTGCTTTTACTAATGCTGCAACAATTTGAAGGGATGCTGTTCCTGCTTTGCAAGCAAATTGTGTGTCTGCTGTTGTAAATTGGTTTGACATGCCTAATGCTTGTGCAACAATCGTTGAACTTGGTTTGACTGCATAGGGATGTGATTCACTACCTATATATATTGCTCCAATATCATTTTTATTGATGTTTGCTCGCTCTACTGCATTTTTTGCTGATTGTACTGAAATTGTGATTGTATCTTCATCTTTGTTTGGCACTGCTTTTTCTTCTATTAATAAGCTATTCACGATTGTTGCTGCATCGTGATTATTCGTTGCAGCTGCAATTTCTTCAGTCTTAATTCTATATTGGGGGATGTAGCCTCCAAAACCAATGATTCCGATGTTGAGTTTTTGTTGATCCATTTTATTTACCGTTTTTCTCCTCTTGCTAATGTACAGTGGCTGTCTGCTAGTTCGTGTTCGTTTGTTAATGTTGCTAATAAATTTAATTCTCCGCATAAGACTGTTGCTCCTATTTATGTCTGCCAGCTTTTTATCAAAACCTGGGAAAAAATCGTGCGGGTTTCACTTCGTTCACCCTCACTCTTAACTTATTATTTTCCTCTTGCTAATTTTATATGACTATCTGCCAGCTCATGTTCGTTTGTTAATGTTGCTAATAAATTTAATTCTCCGCATAAGACTGTTGCTCCTATAATTTCAGCAAGTTTTTTTGTGTTGTTTCCATCTTGTTTATTGCAATTTAAAATTTGCAGGCATTCTTTTGCAGTTGTTCTGTTGCAGCCACCACCAAGTGTGCCGATGGTAAGTGATGGTAAGGTAATTGTGAGATGGAGTTCTGTGTTTTTTACTTCAGTTGTGGTAAAACAAATAGAAGATTCTCCAATTTGAGCGAGATCTTGACCTGTTGCAGCGAAGATTGCGGCGATTATGTTTGCTGCTTGTGCGTTGTTTCCAATTGTGCCTGCAAGTGATGAACCTATGTTATTTTTCCATTCGTTGAGTTTGTTTATTTTTTCTGGTGTTGTGTTGAATATTTGTTTTATTGTTTTCTCGTTAATTGTTATTTCTGCATTGATAGTGTAGCCTCTTCCGAGGATTGCGTTGAGATTGGAGACTTTTTTGTCTACACAGAGATTGCCTGATAATGAAAGTAGGTTGATTTTATATTCTGGGTAAAGTTCTTTTATTTTTTTTACTAATATTGATGAGTATTTTGTTGCTGAGTTCATACCCATTGCTTCTCCTGTGTTGAAGATGAATCGAATCCAAAGTTTGTTTGCAATTTGATATGTTGTAAGAGAGAGAAATTTTGTATGTTCTGCGTGCTTTGCAATTGTTTCTTTAAAAATGTTTATCGTTGGCTGTTGTTCTAATTGCTGCGCGATTGTTCGTGCTTCTAGAATATTTTCAAATTCTAATAATACTGAGCGTGACATGCCTTTGTATTGCACTGTTGTTGTGATACTATTATTTTCATTTGTTGCTTTTATTGCTCTGTTGATGCCTGCGATTAATGCAGCTTCGTTTGTTGCTAATGGTATTGTGATTTTTTCATTGAGATGGTCGCCTGTGATTTTCATTGGTGTTGTTATCCCTAAGGGTATTGTAATGCAGCCAATTTTATTTTCAATGCCTTTTGACTTTTCGGTTGCAATGTTGCTATTTGCTGCTGCGATTGTTGTTAATTGGAGATGATTTTCTTCTTCTAGAAATTGTCTTCGGATTTCATCTGCGTATATTGCTATTTTTGGAAGGTTTTCTTGATTGTTCATATACAGTTGTTCTAATAGATATTCTTCAATTTGGTGTGATTTTATTTGGTTTTGCTTTAATAATTGCAATGCTTTGCTTTTGATTACTGTGAGGTTGTTCATTCTAGTGTTAGAAATGAAGGTGATTTTTTAAATGTAATTAATTTTTAACTATTATTGTAGTTTAAAATTAAGAATATGTTGGATAATGTGAGTTTGGTATTTTTATTTTATTGAGTTATTCTGTGATTTTTTATTTGTTAAATTAAGGTAATTTTGATTGGTAACAATTGATCTTCCTATTTCTTTTTCTATTTCTTTTCTGGTATTCTTTGCAATTGTGCCACCTTTTGTAGCAGCTGTTTTGCATTCTTGTATTCCTTTGGAGTCTTTTGCTACAGTAATATCTGTTGTTGCTTTTTCTCCGATCATGTTGAGAATTAATTCCCAATCAGTCATGTGATCTCTTAAATTTTGATTCTTTTTGTTTAATCCTTTGAACTCTTTATATTCTTGCACTGTTTTGTTGAATGTTGCTTTTGTTATTTCATTTGTAAGGATTGCAAAGTCTTTTTCTTGTGTAACTTCACGTTTTTTCCATTCTTCAGTTAATTCTTGTCGAATTGCAATACCTCGTAATCGTTTGTCAATCCATTCTTTTGGATAGCCTTTTAATTCATAATATTGTTTTATTCGATTTTGTCCTAATTCTGGATTTTCAATCTCTTGGATACGTTCATAGCCAACTTGTGCCAACCATTGTTTGAATGATTCTGCTTTTGGTGATGGGATGGATTGGATTAAACGAAGTGTTGTTTGAGTATTTGTACAATCTGTAAATCGTAATTTACTATCTTCTGCTAATAATTTCAAAGGTACGATTTTATCGTACGCTTCAAATCCTTCTTCTTCAAGTTTGTTTTTAAGATCTGACCAATATCTTTTTGGAACAGAACTTTCTGTTAAAACAGTAATTATATCAATAACGGAAAAGTACCATTCATCATTTTGCCAAATTCTTCTAATTTTCTTGTCTTGGAAAGCAATTAATGCAGTGTCTTTGTCCATTTAATTAGGAAAGTAAATCTAGTATATAAATCTCACAGGTGTATGTCCAGTGACCAGTGGAGAGTGTTTCTAGTGACTAGTGTGTATGTTTCTTTTCTATTTTCACCCCCCCCCCAATGTTAACACTATTTTAAATAATCTGTTTTTTTAGTAGTTGAAATTACATTTTAAAATGAGGTGTGTTAAAGATGGTTCAAGAAGAAAATAGTTCTAAATATTTTATAGTGATAATTGCGATCGTTGCGGTTGTTGCGATTGTGGGTATGTGGATGATGGGTAGTGGAAAAAGTGTTTTGAGTTCAGATGTGAAAACTGAAAGTGAAGCAACGGATTTGAGTGGGCAGGCAGTTGCAGTTTATGATTATAATCTTTTTACTGATAGTCAAAAAACAAGCATATTGGGCATGTTATGATAAAAATGGTTGTCAAAAACTTTTGCAAGCAAAAGATAAAAATTATCAACGATGTAGTTTAGGATGTAATAAATTAGCAAGTAAAGTGAAGGATAAAGAGGTTTGTGATGGTAAAGATAATGATATGGATGGTTTGATTGATGTAATTCCTGCTCTTGGTTCAATTAAAACTGATGGTAATGGATATAAGTTTTCACAAAATGTAACTGCTACTTGCAATACAGAACAAAATTGCGGTGTTTATGGTTTATCGTGCACTAATACTTCATTTTGTACTAAAATAAGTGATTTTCAACAAGGTGTGATGTGTGTTTGTAAAAAAGGCTGGCAAAGTTGTGATGCTGATGGTTGTGGTACAAATATACTAACTAACCAAAATAATTGTGGTAGTTGTGGAAAAATATGTGTTTCAGGTTCTTGTAATAATGGAATTTGTATTTAATTAATTTTTTTCTTTTTATAATCTTTTTTTATATTGTGAGCAAAGCGAACAAATAAAAAAATAACTTTATATATAATCACTCTTTTTCATAGGAATTATTATTGTGGGGTGCTTTGAATGAATTATATTTGGTTTTCATTAATAATTGGTATTTTAGCATTAGCGTATGCTGAGTATCTTGCGGTTTCTGTTTTATCGAAGAAGCAAGGGACTGCAAAAATGCAGGAGATTTCTTTAGCAATTCGTGAAGGAGCGGTTGCTTATTTGAATCGGCAGTATAAGACTGTTGCTGTGTTTGTTGTGATTATTGCGCTTATTTTAGGATTTCTCTTAAATTGGGCAACTGCACTAACGTTTGTTGCAGGGGCTGTGCTTAGTGCATTAGCTGGCTATATTGGAATGATGATTTCGGTGCGAGCAAATGTTCGAACAGCACAAGCTGCAGAAGAAAGTTTAGGAAAGGCTTTTTCTCTTGCATTTAAGGGAGGAGCTGTTACTGGTATGGCAGTTGTTGGGCTTGGATTAGTCGGAACAACTATTTTGTATTATGTATATGGTGATCCTAAATTAATTATTGGTTACGGATTTGGTGCTTCATTAATTAGTTTGTTTGCTCGTGTTGGTGGTGGAATTTTTACCAAAGGAGCAGATGTTGGTGCTGATCTTGTTGGAAAAGTTGAAAAAGGAATTCCTGAAGATGATCCACGAAATCCAGCAGTTATTGCAGATAATGTTGGTGATAATGTTGGCGATTGCGCTGGGATGGCTGCTGATTTGTTTGAATCATTTGTTGTTACTATGATTGCTACAATGATTCTTGGAGCAGCATTAGGGAAAGATCATGTTGTTTATGCTTTAGTGTTAGCAGGCGTTGGTGTATTAGCGTCAATTATTGGTTCATTTTTTGTTCGAACAAATTCTGAAAAAAGTATTTGGGCAGCATTAAATCGAGGAATTATTATTTCAGCAGTATTATCTGCACTAGGATTTTTTGCAGTTACTTGGTATATGTTTTCCGATTTAAAATTATTTTGGGCTGCGCTCACTGGACTTGTCACTACTATTATTATTGGAGAAGTTACTAATTATTATACATCGGTTAAGAAAAACCCTGTGAAACAAATTGGGCAAGCTTCTACGACAGGAGCTGGAACAAATGTTATCATTGGAATTGCAATTGGAATGGAATCAACGGTGATGCCAATTCTTGTTATTTGCGCAGCAATTTTTGTTTCATATTCTCTTGCAGGTGTTTATGGAATTTCAATTGCAGCACTTGCAATGCTTTCAATGACTGGAATTATTGTTGCAGTTGATTCATTTGGGCCAATTACTGATAATGCAGGAGGAATTGCCGAAATGGCAGGTATGCCTGAGAAAGTTCGAAAAACTGTTACTGATCCACTTGATGCAGTTGGAAATACAACAAAAGCAGTGACGAAAGGATTTGCAATTGGTTCAGCAGCACTTGCAGCATTATCATTATTTGCTGCATATGCAGAAGCTACGGGACTTACAAGCATTAATATTTTGAAGCCAGCTGTTGTGATTGGTTTATTTATAGGTGGAATGCTACCATTTATTTTTTCATCATTGACAATGCGAGCTGTTGGAAAAGCAGCCTCTTTAATTGTTGAAGAAGTGCGGCGACAATTTCGAGAAATTCCTGGACTCATGAAAGGAAAAGGAAGACCTGATTATGCAAAATGTGTTGATATTTCAACAAAAGCTGCAATTAAAGAATTACTGGTGCCAGGATTACTTGCAGTATTTACTCCACTGATTGTTGGATTTGTATTTGGACCAGAAGCTTTAGGTGGATTATTAACAGGAGCAATTGTTACTGGATTATTACTTGCAATTACTATGACGACAACTGGAGCAGCATGGGATAATGCAAAGAAATATATTGAAATGGGAAACTTTGGCGGTAAAGGAAGCGATGCGCATAAAGCAGCAGTTGTTGGAGATACTGTTGGTGATCCATTCAAAGATACTTCAGGACCTGCACTTAATCCATTGATTAAAGTATTGAATACGATTGCATTGCTTGCAGCTTCTGCGATTGTTACGTATGGGATTGTGCTTTTGAAGTAGGAGAAAAAATTGTGAACTGAAGTTCAACAATTTTTTATTTTTTTATTTCTTTTTTAATAATTATTTTTTCTTTAATAATATAACATGACTTCCTGCATTGCTTTGGTTGAATGAATCTGGCTGCCATATTGGTTTGTCAATAATTATTTCTAATCCGCTTTTTTTAATATCTTTTTTGAATCTTTTAAAATTTACTTTGTGTTCATCTTCTGCTTTTAATTCAAGATGCCATACTAATTCAATCATTCTTATTGTTTCAATTGGTGTGTTTGTATCTCTATAATATTCTCGTAATGTATGATAATATTGATTGATTGCAGTTTGTTTTGTTTTTGTTGTTGCTGCTGTGTAGTTTGGTAAAAAGTTTTCACACATAATTATTTTTCCATCGTCTTTCAGATGTGTTCTGAGATTTATGAGGTATGTTTGTTTGCTTTTATCTTCAATGTGGTGGTATGCTGAAGAAGCGAGGATGTAATCGAATTTTTTGTATAGATCTATTGTTGTAGCATCTGCATGATAAAATTCCCAGCTTCTGTGTCTATAACGACTTTCTGCGTATGTTATATGTTCTTCATTATTGTCTATACAAGTTATATCAAATCTGAAAGAATTTAATAAACATTGTCTATAAATGTAATCTATAAAAGTTGCTGGACCATAGCAGCTGTCCATTATTGATATTTGTCTGTCTTGACCTATTTTAATCTGTAATAATCGTAATCCTCCATCGCCACTTATATTCATTCCTGTCTTTTCTTTTACATCTTCTCTGAATATTTGCAGTGCAGATTCATACATGGTCATTTCATTTTTCATTGTTCTGATTGCTTTTTCATACTCTTGTGGATCAAATCTCATGTTTTTTCTTTCTCCCCCTCTCTCGTTTTTCTATAATTACTTATTGGTATGTTATGCTATTTTATAAGAATATCTTCTTTTATTTTTTCAAAAAAGGTAAAATTTATATAATAAATGCACTATTATTAGAAATAAATGGGTAAATTAACGTCGTCAATATCTTTAACTCTTGATCTTAAAGATCGGAAATTGCTCTACTTTCTTGATCAAAACAGTAGAATGACGAATAAAGAGCTTGGGCGAAAAGTTGGATTAACTGAGCAGGCAATTGGGTATCGGATCAATCGTTTTCTTGAGCAGGGTGTTATTAAGAAGTTTGTTGCATTTATTAATACGCCTGCATTGGGCTATAGTCAGTATAAAGTTTTTTTAAAATTGCAGAATACTAGCGTTCATGTCGAGCAGCAAATGATTGATTATCTTGTTCATTGTGATCAAATTCGTTGGGTTGCTTCAACAAGCGGAAAATATGATTTGAGTTTTTCTGTTTTAGCGAAGGATCCTTTTTCGTTTCTTTCTTTTTATCAGAGTTTTGAAAAAGAGTATGGGAAATATATTCTTGAAAAAAATATTGTTACATTGGTTTATGCTCCTTCATTTACTCGTGATTATCTGTTTGGAAAAAAAGAATCACGGCTGCTTGAGTATGGAATTAGCAAAGAAAAAATAGATTTGGATAAAAAAGATTTCTTAATTTTGAAATCATTGTCTCAATCTGCACGAAAAAATATTGTGGCAATTGCTGCTGAATTAACGCTCAGTGTTGATGTTGTTAAATATCGTCTTGAGAAGCTAAAGAAACAGAATGTAATTAATGGATTTACTTTACAATTAGATCTTCAAAAATTAGGTTTGGAATATTACTCTGTCTTTTTTTATACTTCTACTCTTTCTGAAAAAATAAGAAGGCAAATGCTGCATTTTGCTGAGCAGCATTCTCATATTCTTTATCTTGGAATTGTGCTCGGGAATTATGATTTTCAACTTGAATTTGAGGTGGAGAATTATTTTCAACTTGAGCAAGAACTGAAAGAATTTCGTTTGCAATTTGGTGAATCTATTCGTGATTTTGAGATACTGCGAGTAACTCAAGAATTTAAGTATAATTTTTTTCCGTTTACGGTGTAATTATTTTCTTTTAAATTGTCCTGGGGCTGCAATTGGTGATTCTGCCATGATGTCTGTTCTAATTACTGTTAATACTTTTGTCAAATCTGCTGCACTTTTTGCTTCATAGATAGTTGCGCCGAATTTTTCCAATTCTCTAAAATTATTTTTATTTGTGTCATATGCTATTACATATAAAGTTGTTTTCCCATCATTAAACTCTTCGTTTGTTGCTATTATGTCTTCATATATATTTTCTGGTTCTCTTCCATTCGTGTTTTCTCCATCGGTAAGCATAATAATATTTCTTTTTCCGGGATATTTATCGACTTGTCTTTCTGCATAGGCTAAAGCAACTCCTAATGGTGTGCCTGTACTAAAATTTGCAGTAAATTTATTGACTTCTTTGCTCATTATATCATAATTCAAATCAGACATTGCTACTGCACATTTTACTGTTCTACCTTCAAAATAGAGTAATCCTGCCTTAACATTGTGCATTTTCATATTGTATTTATTTACTTCTTGCAACATTTGTTCGAGATTTTCTTTTGCAGAATCTATTTTTTTTGTTCCATCTAATTTCTCATCCATACTGCCTGATGTGTCTAGAATTATTTCAATTATTTTATCTGTTGATTTTTCTGTGAATACTTTTTCTGGCTTAACATTGTATATATTTTCAATTCCTTCGTCTGTTTTTGGTCTGCAGCTAATTGCTGTAAGAAGTGAAAATGCTGCAATTGTTATGTATCGTGTAAATCTCATTGAGTTACCTTTTACTTTTGATTATAATTATTCGTCATTTTTTTCAATTCTGTCCTTGACTTCTTCATATTGGTCGACAATAGCGTCTGGGTCAACTGGTTCTTTGTATTGATCTTGGCTTTCAAATTTTTCAACGATTTCTTTTAGTTTTTTTGCTTGTTCTTCTACTTTTACTAATAATGAAATGTCATCAAAACTTTCTTTTGCACAATCTTCACAGTAATAATCATTTGAATCTTTGATCATTAAAGAAGCTTTATCGTCGCAAATCATACATTTTTTGTCCATGAATTTTGAAAATCAAAATTCATTTATAAATGTTGTGGTAAAAATTAGTTAAAAATTTATTATTTTTAATTAATTTTTATTATTATTTACTTTTGATTCTTTTCATCCTGAAAATATTTTCTCGTTCAATTTCTTCAAGTCGCATTTGGATGAATGCTTTCTGCTTGTTTAATCGAGGGATGATTTCGAATTCTAATGCATTCACTCGTCTTTTTGTTTTTTCGATTTCAATCAATAATTTTTTTAATGCTGTTTCTATTTCTGCTGCTTTTACAATAAGGTCGACAACTGCTTCGTACCCTGCAACTGAGTCATCAATTAATGTAGAACTAGAAATATTTCCATAGCCGCGTTTTAAAAAATGCTTTTTTACACTTGTTCCTTGGATTTTAGGCACTACAACGCCCATAATATTTTTTGATTGCATTGTTATTTCTGGGTTTTGCTCTACTGCAAAAGCCATTGAGGTTAATTTATCATCACCTTCAACAACTCGCGCATAATTCATTTTTTGCAAGGCTCTAATGTATGCTGTTGTAAGTTCTTGCCTTAGTGTTTTTGCTTGCTTAAGAATTTCAAAAAATTCGAGAATTAAACCATCACGTTTTTTTTTGAGTAAATTGTAGCCAGATTTAGCAAGTTTAATTCTTTGCTTTAATTTCTGCAATTCACTTCGTGTTGGTTTTATATTTTCTGCCATAAATAATTCACTTTTTTATTATTTTTGATTTACTTATTTTATTTTAATCTCTTATTTTGTTTGTTTTTTTGTTTGTTCTTCTTTATAGTATTTATCTTTCAATTCTCCTGAAACTCTTGATAATTCAGTTTTTGGAAAAATGGTAAATAATTTCCAGCTTAAGTCTAATGTTTCGCTGATACTTCTGTCTTCATCTCGTTTTTGACGGACAAACATGTTTTCGAATTCTGCTGCGAATTTTAAGAAACGTTTATCTCTTTCTGATAATGCTTCTTCTCCGACAATTGCAACAAGCCCTCGTAAGTCTCGTCCTTCTGCATAACCTGCGTATAATTGGTCGGAAACATTTTTATGATCTTCTCTTGTTTTTCCTTTACCGACACCTAAGTTCATCAGTCTTGATAATGATGGTAGAACATCGATCGGAGGGTAAAAACCTTTTCGATGTAATTCTCGATTTAATACAATTTGTCCTTCAGTAATATAACCAGTTAAATCAGGGATTGGATGCGTAATATCATCACCAACCATTGTCAAAATTGGAATTTGAGTGATGCTTCCTTTTTTTCCTTTGATCATTCCAGCTCTTTCATAAATATTTGCTAGGTCTGTGTACATATATCCTGGATAGCCTCGCCTTCCTGGGATTTCTTCTCGAGCTGCGCCAATTTCTCGTAAACTTTCACAGTAATTTGTCATATCGGTTAAAATAACAAGAACGTGCATATCTTTTTCATATGCTAAATATTCTGCAGTTGTTAAAGCCATTTTTGGTGTTACTAATCGTTCAACAGCTGGATCGTCTGCTAAATTTAAGAAAACTACTGATCGTTCTAATGCACCTGTTTGCTCGAAATCTTTCATAAAATATTGCGCTTCTTCGTTTGTAATTCCCATTGCTGCAAAAATAACAACGAAGTTTTGATCTTGTCCTACTACTTTTGCTTGTCGTGCAATTTGCAATGCGATTTCATTATGGGGCAAACCTGATCCTGAAAAAATAGGTAGTTTTTGTCCTCTTACTAACGTGTTTGTTGCATCAATTGTTGAAATTCCTGTTTGAATAAAATCAGCTGGCGAAGCTCGTGAATAGGGATTGATTGCTGCACCAATGATATCAATTCTTTTTTCTGGAATGATTGCTGCACCGCCATCAATTGGTTTTCCTGCACCATTTAAAATTCTTCCAAGCATTTCTTTTGAAACTCCTAATTTTAATGTTTCACCTAAAAATTTTACTCGCGCATCTCTGTCAATTCCTGATGTTCCTTCAAATACTTGAACAACGACAATGTCTTCGCTGCTGTCAAGCACTTGTCCATTTTTTAATGAACCATCACTTAATTTTAATTGCACTAATTCACCATAACCAATAGGATCTGTTTTTTCAACAAAAACTAATGGGCCTGCGATTTGGTTTATTGTTTTGTATTCTTTCATCGTGAGCACCTACCGTTTTAGATTGGAAAATTCTTTTTCCATTTCTTTTTCAATTTCTGTTAACATTTTTTTGTAATCTTTGTTAAATTTTGCGTCTGAAATTCCATCTTTTGCCTTTAATTTTAAAATTTCCTGCACTTTGAATCCTCGTTCTAATGCTTTGTTTGCTAAATCTGCATATTTTAATACAATTTGTACGAGCATATAACTTTTTTTTGGTTCACAGTAGGTATCGATATCATTGTATGCGTTTTGCTGCAATAATAATTCTCGAATCATTCTTGCAATTTCTAATGTTAATTGCTGTTTTTCTGGAAGAGAATCGCTTCCAACTAATTGTACAATTTCAAGCAGTTTTTCTTCTTCTTGTAAAATGACCATGCATCGTTTGACAAAGTCTGGCCAATCTTGCGCGACATTTTCTATAAACCACGGTGCTAATATATCCGTATACAAACTGTATGATGTCAGCCAGTTAATACTTGGAAAGTGTCGTCTTTGCGCGAGTTTTGAATCAAGTGCCCAGAAACATTTTGTAACTCGTAGTGTATTTTGTGTTACTGGCTCTGAAAAATCTCCACCTGGAGGAGAAACTGCTCCAATAATTGAAATACTTCCTATTTGATCAGTTCCGAATGGAATAACTCGACCAGCACGTTCATAAAATTCTGCTAATCGTGTTGATAAATAGGCTGGATACCCTTCTTCACCTGGCATCTCTTCAAGTCGTGATGAAATTTCTCTCATTGCTTCTGCCCATCGTGATGTTGAGTCTGCCATTAGTGCTACATTGTAGCCCATGTCCCTGTAAAATTCTGCAATGGTAATTCCTGTATAAACTGAAGCTTCTCGTGCTGCTACTGGCATATTTGAAGTGTTTGCGATCAATACTGTCCTATTCATTAATGATTTTCCTGTTTTTGGATCAATCATGTGCGGAAATTCAGTCAATACTTCTGTCATTTCGTTTCCTCGTTCGCCGCAGCCAATATAGACAACAATATCAGCATCAGACCATTTTGCAAGCTGCTGCTGCGAAACTGTTTTTCCTGCTCCAAATGGACCAGGGATTGCAGCGACTCCGCCTTTTGCTAACGGGAAAAAGATATCAAATACTCTTTGTCCTGTGATTAATGGCACTGAAGGGGATAATTTTTTTCTTACTCTTCTTGGCAATCGCACTGGCCAACGCTGCATTAATTGTATTTTTTCTCCTGTTTGTAATGTACAGATTGTTTCATCAACAGTATATTTTCCTGCTTTAATTTCTTTTATTTTTCCATTAATATTTGCAGGAACTAATACCCGATGAATAATTGTTGGAGTTTCTTCAACTTCTCCAATGATATCTCCTGTTTTTATTTGCTGACCATTTTTTGCTGTTGGTTTAAAATCCCATTTTTTTTTGTGATCTAATCCTGGCGCGTCAACTCCTCGTTTGATGAAATCCCCCATTTCTTTTTGCAATACTTCTAATGGCCGTTGAATTCCATCGTAAATACTGGTTAATAATCCTGGGCCAAGTTCAACTGACAGTGGCAATCCTGTGTTTGTTACTGGTTCTCCAGGTTTAATTCCTGATGTATCTTCATAAACTTGAATTGTTGTTTTGTCGCCTTCAATTTTGATGACTTCTCCCATGAGTTTTTCATTTCCTACACGGACAACGTCAAACATTCTTGCTTGCAATCCTTTTGCAATAACTACAGGACCTGCAATTCTGTATAATTTTCCTTGTTCTTTTGCCATATTTTCTCGACCTCATATAAAAATTAATTTTGTTTTTATTCTTTTGTGCTTATTTTTTTTATTTCCATAAATCAACGCCGATTGCTTTGATTATTTTATTTCGCATTGTTTCATTGCTTGTTTCTTTTGCTGATAATACTACTGTAACTGGTTTTACTTTTGCTTCAATTTCTGCTCTAAAATAATCTGGTAGAGCATTCATTGTTTCTTCATCTGTTATTATAATGCCGATTGAATCATCATTACAAAGTTCTTCAAATGCTTCTTTTTGGTTTTCTTCTGCAATTATTGTTTGAATACCTGTCATTGCGAAGCCAAGTACAAATGCATTTGAACCAATTGCTTTTATTGTAAACATGTTTTCACCATTTTATTTTGTTCTATTCATAACTAAAGCAAATGACTATATAACTAATTGCTCTTGTAAAAACTCAGGATTGACTTGCAATTCTTTTGCTTTAATAATCATTTTAAGATTTTTAATTTCAATATCTTTGCTGAGCATATAACCTAAAATGATATAAATTGATAATGGATATTGGTGCGATAATAAATTTGCTTTTTTTATTAAAAAAGTGCTTAACATAGTTTCTATTTGTGAAATTGTGCGTTTACTTTCGGGAAGTTTTTTGTATTCTTTTACTACTGCACTTATTGAGCTTCGCTGCAATGATTCAATAATTTTGTTTATATCATGGTTATATATTCTTCCTACATTCATTTGCGTTGTTATTGTTCCTAATGGAATTAAATATGATTTTACTTCTTGATAAGGTAGGTTTTCTTTTTTACATCGTATGAGTAATTTTACATTTATTACATCGATCTCAGCGATTATTAATTTTTGAAAGAGTTCTCCTTCATTTGGAATTTTTTCTGCAATTTCCATGAGCATTGCTGCATAGATTTTATCTAATTGGTTTTCGACTGTGAATAATAATTTTGTTTCATGATATTGTCTGCTTAGTAATTTTCTTTTTTCTAATGGAAGCCCTGGTAATGCTAGGAGAACATCTTCAATTTTGGTTAGCGTCATTAATTGCTCGTATATTTTTTTGTTGAACATTCCTTCTTGGAGCAATTCTATAATTTCTTTTTGAGATTTATTATTTATTTTTGCTCTTATTATTGTTTTCATGTTTTGTATATCATATCGCAATAGGTAAATATTTACTAATATTGCAATATTTTCTTCACAGATTCTTTTTATTTTTTCAAATGATTCTGTTCTATTTTGGTTTAATGCTTTTTCAAGATTTATTGCAGTGATTGTTTTTAATGCGATTGCATCGATTTCTTTTTTATAGCCAAAATCTTGCAATGATTTTGCAATTTCTGGTATTGAAAGCTTCATTAATCTATCGTAATCTTCTTTTTTCAATAACATTGTTTTCATCGTTTGCACTCGGACGTATGCATAAGGGTCAAAGTGCAATGTTATTTGTTTGTTCATAAAAAATTTCCTCACTTTGTTTGTCATTTTTTATAGTATTAACTATTTTAATCAAATAATACTGCTGCAACTTCTTGTAATTTTTTGTCTTCTACATCTTTCATGAAAGAATCAATTGTGTAATCAATTCTTACTGTTTTTTCTTTGTTTTCAACAATTATTCCTGCGGTAATTGCTGTGTCAGTGATTATTGCGTAACCTTTTATGAGCTCTTTGTCATTTTGGTTGCAGTAAATGGTTGCTATTGTTAATTCTTTTTCTGCTTTTTTTAATAATGCATTTATCATTACAGTTTTTTCTTTTTTTGGAAGATTCTGCATTTCTTGTTTTGCTGCCTTAAATGTTTCAGTCATTAATTCTGTTTTTTTTTCATAAAGATATTTTTTCATTTCTAATGCATTTGCAGCTAATTCTCGTTTTTCAAGCAGGTCAAGTTCTTTTTCTCCTTGTTTTTGCATTGCATCTTCTAAATCATGCAATTTTTCTTTTTCGACAGCAATTATCTCAGCTGCTTTTTGCTGCGCTTCGACTGTTATTTTTTTGGCTTCTTCATTTGCATGTTTGAGCAGTTCTTCTTTTATTTGGTGTAATCCCATTGTTTAACCTCATCTTCTGATTCAAAAAAATAATAGATATAATAAATAAATTTTTATCCAGCTAATCCAATGATTAAGATTGCTACAACTAATCCGAAGATAACGATTGTTTCTGGAATAACTGTTAAGATTAATGCTTTTCCAAATAATTCTTCCTTTTCTGCCATTGCACCAATTGCTGCTGTACCAATTTGCTTTTCGGCAATTCCTGATGCTAATGCACTTAATCCAAATGCTAATGCTGCACCTAATGCAACTAATCCTGTGTTTATACCTTCTAATGCCATGTTTTTTCCCTCCAATATTTTCTTTTGATTATTTCTTTTTTTAATTTTTTATTCTTCTTTTATTTTTCCAAATGGTTTGTAGGCAATGCCTCCACCTTTGAAGAAGCGTGAAAAAAATTCAACGTAATGCAATCGTAGCGAATGTAAAAAAGGTCCAATGACACTTAATGCAATGTTAATAGTGTGGCCTGCAATTAAAATGAGTATTGCGGGGATGATATATAGGCCGCCTTTTTGCAAGAATGGCATTGCGAGATTTTCATTGATAACTACTGCTAATCCTACGCCAGCTAATCCAACTGCGCCAAGTCGTAAGTAAGATAAAATTGTTGAGAATAGTGCTGGAAGTTCAACTAATCCTTGAATCCCTTCACCTTTGTAAATCATGATGATTGCAATCAGTATTATTATGATGCTTGCATAGATTGGAAATAAAAAGAGATGGAGATAGGGTGCTGCAAGTAAAAATAATCCAATTTCAAGAATTATCCAGCTTATCTTTTCGAATACTGCTGTGATAAATCCATGCGCCATGAATTCATTTAAGAATCCTATGAGTAATGCAAGATTGAGATGGATTAATCCTACAAGTGCGCCTATAATTAATACGATATGGATATTATGTCCGAGTAATTCGATTTTGCCGTGCATTCTGCTGATTAAGTGTGGGAATTGATAGATTATTTCATTGTCCATTATTGTTTTATGCAATGGAATTCCTGCTTGCAATAATTTTTCTCCAATTATTTCAGAAACACCTTCAAAACCGAAATATTCTCCAAATACAAATCCGAAGGCAATGCTTATTATTGAAGCGATAATCATTACGTTCAGTAAGTTTTTTGCAGTAGGCATTTTTTTTTTTAAGTACCAAAATAAAAGCAATGTTACTATACCATAGCCGACATCACCAAGCATAAAACCAAAAAATAAAGGGAATGTGATAAATAATAAAAAACTTGGATCAATCTCCTTATAATTTGGCAATGTGTAAAGATTTAAGAAAAATTCAAATGGTTTTACAAGTAAGTTATTTTTTAATTTAATTGGTATTTTTTCCTTTTTTTCTATTTCTAACTCTTCAATGACTGCTGTTTTTTTTGTGATTTGCTCAATTTCTGCAGTTATTTGAGCAGTTGCTTTTTTTGGAATCCAGCCTGTGATAATTGTTGTTTTTTCTGTTCGTGCAAATGATAATGGAATTTCTGCTTTTTTTGATTCAATTTCAAGCAAAAATTCAGTTTCTTTAAGAAAATGTGTTTCTTCTGTAATTATATTTGAAATGGTTTGTTGTTTCTTTTGCAATTGATGTTCTAATTGCATTAATTCTTTATGCAGTTTTGTGCTTTGATTTAATGGCGAGCCAAATAATCCTGCAATAAGATCTGTTTTAATTGGTTCAAAAGAATATTGCTTCAGAACAGATTCAATTTCTTTTTCTTTATTTTTATCGCAGAATAATGCAATTGTTTTATTTTTTCCATTTCTTGAAAGATGGAGTTTATAGCGTGTTGTAATTATGTTTAATTTTTCTTTAATATCATCATTATGGTTGATGTAGCCAACGAACATTGCAAGAGAATTTATTTTTTCATAGCTTTCTAAATCAAGATAGAGTGAATTTAATACTTCTATTTGCTGCAAAATTTCTTTTTTTTGCTGGATTGCTGCAGTTATTTTCTGTATTTCCTGTTCTCTTGTTGATAATTTTTCAATTAATGTATTTACTTTTTTTTCTGTATTTATTATCTCTTCTTTGTTCATATCTTCTTTTTGTGTTTTTATTTCTTGAACTTTATAATTGGTGATTATTGCTTTTATCTTTAATACTATTTCGGCAATTCTTTTATTTTCGGCAAGTGGCGAAGCAATATCTAATTCTTCAGTTTTTTTATGAGTAATCACGTGCAATACTGTTAATTCATAGAGTTGGTTAATTACTTCAGGCAGATAATTATTTGCGATAATCATTCTGATTTTATTCATTTTTTCTGTTTTGATCATTTTTTGATTCACATTTTTTATTTTTATTATTTGTTATTATTTACTTGTTCATTAATTCTTTACATTCATTCATTATGAAGTCAATTGTTTTTTTATTGTTCTTTCTTGCTTTGTTTTCAATTTTTGTGATTTCTTCTTTTGCTTTTTTCATTGCTTCTGATTTTTCTTGTTCGATTATTTTCATTCTTTTTTTGTGTTCTTGTGATCTTGTTTCTTCTCTTTTTTTTGTTAATTCTTTACTCAGAGCATCAATTTTAGCAGTGATTTCATTATTTATCTTTTCAGCATTTTTTTTTGCTTGTTCAATTATTTTTAAAGATTCAGTTTCAGCGTTTTTTATTTCTTGCAATGTTTTATCCATGGAGTTTTACCTCATTTATTTTATTTCTTTATCAGATTATCTCTATTGTATTATCATGGCTTTGTCAATTTGATATAAATCTATACCAAGTGTTCTATAGAAAACAAGTATTTTTGGTAAGTTTTATATAGTTTTTGGTATTCTTTTTATTATGGATGTTCATAATATTCAAAAAACAGGGAATATGCACTATATTTATCTTCCAACAGCATGGTGCAAGAAGTTTGGAATTAGCAATGAGACAAAAGTAAGTGTTCTGCAGAATCTTGATGGTAGTTTGACTGTGCACCCACAAGTCGTTATTCGAAAGAAAAAACATTTGTCATTATTTCTTCGTGAGCATGATCCTGCGATTATTCATAAATTAATCGTTGCATGCTATATTAATCCAGCTTCATCTTTTGTTATTACTCTTGATAAAAAATTGGATTTAGCTGCTGTACTCGAGCAAAAAAAATTAATTAGTATTGAACTGGTTGAAGTTTCTGGAAAAACAATTAGCTGCACGTCAAGTATTTTAGCAGAAAACCCACAGGCGTTGCTTAAAACAATGCTTTTGAAAATAAAGAATATGCTTTTTATCATGCAGAAGAAAGAGTTTAATGCTGAATTAATCCAGCGTTACGAGCAGGAAATTGATAAGGCTAGGATGTATATTGACAAAGCAATTATTCATTCTTTTACTGCAACTGAGCAATCTTCCTTGGAACCAATTGCTTTACATTATATTTCTTTAATTTCTAAGGATTTAGAGAAAATTGTTGATCATTTAATTGTGCTTGCAGTGCATGAAAAGCAGTTTTTTGCAATGCTTTATGCTGTGATTGATCATTTGCTTGAGATTGTTGAGAATGTTCTTGGTGTTACGTATGGTACTGCAATTGCATTTATTAAACGAGTCGAAGCACTGCCCGAGATTAAAGTTAAAAATATTACTGATTATGATAAGCGAATTATTAAACAATATTTGGTTAATATTTCTGAGGTTTTAATTGATTGGGGGATTACGAAGGAAGTGGGAAAAAAATTGTGAACTTTAGTTCACAATTTTTATATTTTATATCGTAGTAAAGCTGCTATTCCTCCTAATCCATCAAGTTTTTTTCCACCATCGTGTTCTGAGGAGACTATTTTAATCTCTGCGCCGTTTGCTTCTGCATTTTTCATGAGCTTTTCTGTTGTTTTTGCTGTGTTATTTTGTTTACCTTTCATTAAGAAATGATCGGTTAGCAAAAGAATTTCTGCTGCGCCAAAATCAATTGCTTTTATGGTGTCTTTTGTTCCATACACTGCTTTTTCTCCTTTTTTTATTTCGAAGAGTAATTGTTCAACGAGCTGCATTTCTTGCAAGGTTTTGTCCTCTTTAATTGCGGTCAATATTTCAGGGC
>Ga0209515_10000477_pt1 | contig 73317 bp, 88 predicted proteins | sample Subgroupgradi54m_FD_187454 | JGI IMG/M metagenome (GOLD analysis project Ga0209515, IMG submission 187454) | Subsurface groundwater microbial communities from S. Glens Falls, New York, USA - GMW60B uncontaminated upgradient, 5.4 m (SPAdes)... ...
AGTCGCGGTATCGGTTATATCCGAGTAGTCAGCTTCCCCTTCAATGCTGATCGGCGAGAGGGTTACCTCTTTAAGCATTTGTTCACCGCCCGCATACACGGAGGAGGATAAAATCAATCCAATTATTGCTCGATTAACCATCGGATACTTCATAGCAGCTCCCTAAAAGCAGTCAGTATTATTTTTATAATTTTAGTATTATCGCTGCATAGTGTTAAAACAAGCTTAATTTGAATATACATTCATTTATTGACATTGGAATGCATTGTGTCCATAAAATTTAGATAAAATAACAGATATATCTCCACAGGAAACTCCATGGCCAATGATGCGATCATCCGTTTCAGTATCTCACTCCCCGAAGATCTTTTAGTTTCGTTGGATCATCAAATTATCAATCAGGGGTATGTTTCGCGCTCAGAATTTGTCCGTGATTTGATTCGTGAGCAATTGGTAGAAGATCGGTGGAATAGCAGTGAAGAAACGGTGATTGGGGTATTGACCCTCATTTACGATCATCATCAGCGTGATTTGTTGCAGCGGATGACCGATCTACAGCATGAGGGGGATGCACAGATACTCTGCAATACCCATGTCCATATCGACCATCACAACTGCCTTGAGACAATCATGATCAAAGGGACACCCGCACAGGTTGAAGGGATAGCCAGTAAAATCGGCGGGCTCAAAGGGATTAACTTCTCCAAGCTGACCAAAACGGCCTCTTTTTAAACCATTACATTAAGATTAAAGTTCTGCTATAAGGAGTGCACCTCGTACCGAGGCTTTGAAGATTTTCATTTTTTCTTGGGTAATAATGGCCATCGCCATTTCACGCTCTTTTTTTATTTTGGCGTAACACCCCGCACTCGGCGACTTTCGAGCTTCATCAATCAACGCATAGACACTGCTATCGAAAATTTGGCTCTCATAGGACTCTAAAGCATCATACAGTGCCATAAAAATGGCGCGTTTTTCATCATCCATTTTACACGAATCGTCACTGATTTTCAGTGCGACCGTCACGGCACAGTCACGACCAAAAGTGTCGAGACCCTCCGCGACTTTTTGAATCAATGACATCATCCCGCTTCTTCTAAATTTTCAGGCTCTTCTTGGACAAAATGCCCTACTCCGCGCATTTCGTTCGGAATATCTTTACGATATTTTTTCTCTCTGAATGATGGCGATTTAGGAACACCGTTTTTCTCTCCGAGTTTATAGATCTCTTCGTTTAAAAAGTAGCCATCAAACTCTTTGGTAAAAGGCATATCCCATGTGATGCATCCGATACTCGGACAAATAGCGGCGCATTGCGGATCATCAAACACGCCCACACATTCGATACATTTCTCAGGCTGAACGTAATACCGTTTGTTACCGGTAGGGTTGTTCATATCGTCCACGATTGCATTAACAGGACATTGTTGCAAACAGGCATCACACGTGATGCAGGTATCATCGATAATTACAGACATTTTTTAAATCTCCCTATCTTTTGAAGTGTGTACGATTCTGAGTAACCATGGCGGTGGATTGCCCAATAACAACTCTTGAAGTTTTTTAATCGCTTCATCGATCCGTTCATTTTCAGCTGAGCGCATCGGATATATTTTAGCCGCAAGAACCAGCTTTGAGGCCGTCGGTCCGATTTGAGAGCAAAACATTATGTCTGCCTCTTTTACGGTGCCGATTTTATAGGCGAGCTTTTCGTGTTCGTCTTCGATTGCATCCTCTGAACTGTCCAGAGTTTTTACATATTCGGCACTTTGTTCATTTACACGATAGAGTTCAAATTGCTTCGACCACCCAAAGTGCTGATTAACATGAATGCCATCCGATGAAGCGAACGCGATCAGCACCCTCTATCCTTTAGACCGCTACGGCTTCGCGAGATTCGCGAGCAGCAATAGAGATATCATCACGGAAGGTTTGCGGAGAAACTTCCGGAGTGAGAACACCGCGTTTTTTGCTTGAACCGATCACATACTCTACACTGTTGGCATAATAGTCATTATACTCAGCCGTGTATGGCATATCCCAAACGATACATCCTTCCGTAGGACACGCTGCAGCGCAGGCAGGAACTTCGGCATGACCGACACACTCGATACATTTTTCAGGTTTGACATAAGTATATTCCCAATCGTCACGCGGTGAATCACCCTCACTCGCGATCGCGCTTACAGGACACTCGTCAATACAAGCATCACAGTTAATACAAGAATCAGTAATCATTACAGCCATAATTTTCTCCTTAGTTGGCTTGATACAATTTGTCTTTGCATTTTTCATACGAGGTTGAATCGATGATCGGTAACAATTTGATATCCACTGCTTTGAGCAGCAGTGTCACGGCGCACCCCTCGCACAACGCCATCCGCTCGAAAGCATCGGTTGTTATCAGTGAGTTGAGTACACCGCAAGGGGTATCGACACTTACTTCACTCAAAACCAAACCCTTACGAAAATGTTGCAGTTCGCCCCCTAAATGGTTCTCAATCGAAACATTTCCCTCTTGAGCTCCCGTGCAGATGGAAATAGCCGCTTCTTGAATACGACACTCCACCTCATCACCGATTCGGAGCCACTTAGGTGTTTCAGTTTTAAGAAGTTTGAAGGTCGTATCTTTCACCCGTATCGTGATACAACTGAAGAATTCATCGCTTTTGATATCTTCAACCTGTGCTGCAAAAGCATTCATACGAAACTCCTATTACCAGAGATAAATCACAATTCTTTTATCAATGACATTTTCAAACTGCTCTAAAATCATCCCCGCCGTCGAAGTCGGTCCGAGGTGACATCCCGAACACGCACCCAAATAGCGAAGCCATATTTCAGGTGTATCGCCGCTGACATAGTTGACCAATTCAACCCCTCCGCCATCGCTCGCCAAAACAGCCGAAATGTTTTGTTCGATGATCGATTCAACTTTTGCCCGCTGCGAAGATTCATCCATCATCCGAAATGTGACATTTATGTCGGATGCGTCATTTTGATTGCTCACATAGGTCAATAAGGAATGTGCTTGCGCTTCTCCCGCATGCGCCGCTTTGATCATCCATTTCATAGAGGTTAAGACGTCGTCATTTCGAAGCAATATCCCCAGTTTTAACTGTGCAGATGCCATATTAGCCTCAGCCGCAATCGTATAGTGACGGATAGATTCATTTTTATCCGCACTCACACCAATCCCGTTTTCATACATCCCCCCCAGATAAAACGACGCTACTTCATGCCCCAGTGATGCCGCACGTTCGAAAAGAGAAAATGCGGTGCTTATATTTTTAGCAACGCCGAATCCTTTGGCATACATGGTTCCGAGATTCACCATCGCGTCGGAATTCAAATGGCTCAGAGATTCCCAAATTGATTTTGCACTCATAAAATCTTTCGCATCGTAGGCTTTGATTGCCTGTTGCATCATTGTCTCTTCTTCCATCTTTTTCCCCTCATTTCGTTTCAAATTTACTCGCAAATCCGACATTGCCTCTTCATAGGTTTCTCCGAACCCTTTTACATCGGGAAAATCACAGCTATAAATTTCATAGCCATCTCCCTCTTCATTGCTGAAATAATGATAGTGGGTACGCAACTCTTCCATTTTCGCTCTTTTTAAAATGACTGGTGCAATTGCCGTTCTAAATGAAAGAATAAAAAATGCAATAGGGAAGGAAAGAACCTAACATAAGGAAAAGCGATGATAGCAATCCCGGTTGAATCCAACACGGCCGAACCGATGAGTACCAAACTTTTCGGGAACGCCAAATATTTTGCGTTGGTTGATCCTACTACACGCACACACACCATTATCTCCAATGAAGGGTGCGGCAACGGTATCAAAACAGCCAACTTTTTATTGGAACAAGGGGCATCATCCGCTCTGTACGGATTTTTAGGTGACGGGCCGTTTCATGTAATGGTACGCGGAGGGATGGAAGTTCTATGGCTAGGAAAAGAGACCATGCTGCTCAATGCTGCCATCACAGCGGCAACCTCTAAAACGCTTGTGCGTGTTACGACGGATAACGCCAACCTCTATCTTGATCCCGGCACGGCGGCAGGGGCGTGCGAATGCGGGTGCACTCATGAGTGAAACCATCACTTCCGAAATGGATGAAATTCGTCGTCTTATAGCCGAAACAGTGGTCAAGCGTAATTTTTTGAAGCTTGAAATGGAGAAATGGTACGAAAGCAATACCCAACGGTTTGATCGAACCAATGAACTCATTACCGTTGATTCAACCTTATCCGAACTCGATAGCCATTACAAGCGGCTATGGGACTATCACAACGTTAAATCAAGAGCATCTTAAGGAGTTAGTATGAATGAAAATTTACGAAGTGAAATAGTTAAACACGCCAAAGCGGCTTTTGAACGAGCCTGTACCCTACGGGAAAATGAGCGGATTGAAGTGTATGTGTATGACGGAGCGGTTAAAACATCCGATGTGCTGAACGAAGATGAGAAAATCGTCTACAGTCCGAACCGTATCTTATGTTATCAAGTGTGGGGACATGACTATCTCGAAGAGGAGATCCGAGCGTGGATCGATCACGCCCGTCTGGAAGTGAGTCCCAAGCCCCTCGAAGAGAGCATCGTCGAAACACTCGATAAAGTAGCCGCATCCAAAGGGGTAACTCCGGAAGAGATCACGTCGTATGAAGTATTCGCCAATCTTAAAATGGATCAGCTCGAACAAATCGAACACGCTATCATCGAATACTGGTGGGATAACAAAGAGGTGGAAAATGCGAAATCGCTCGCACTGGTGCAAATCAATGAAGCATTAGCGAGTATGGAGGGATGATACTCACCCTCTGTTCCGCCACCGAAACGGTTCATATCGAGATCAGTGCCGATCAGTTTATGCAGCTTCGCAATCCGAATGTCACTCAACAAGAGATAGAAGAGATCGCAGTTGCATGCAAGGTATCCGGTGAGTTATTATCGAAGTATGCAGAAGATTTAAAGCAAACAGCCCAAGAGATAATCGAAATCGACGGGTCATGCGATTACAGCGATCATATGTAAACGCTCACCCTTCTTGAACCTTTTTTCCTAAGCAGGCTTTTTCCATACAATTTATTTTCGGCATAACTTCGACATAACGATCAAGAACTTCAGAGACTTTTACCGTATCAAATCCGCACAGTTTTTCAGAACCTATAATCATAAGTGGACGGCGGATCAAAATCGGATCACCCATCAGTAATTCCATTGCCCTTTCTTCATCCAGTGTTTCGGGCAAGATAAGGCCGTTTTTGATAGCGGGGGCAGCGGGATTAAACCACTCATGCACCGCCTTATCCCCCATAAAACTGCGAAGTGCCTCCGCATCCAGTCCGTGTTCGAGAAGATTACGCTCAATGAGGGTACAACCGCTTTGACGCAAGAGCTGCTTTTGTTTAGCATTGGCGGCGCAAAAGGGTTTTTCATAAAATACGACGAGTTTATGCATCACTCCACACCTATCAGGGCTCGCCCTTTGCGGTTGAGATAAAAGGTATCGAATCCATCATCCCCTACCGTCATACACTCCCCTAAATACCCCTCGGCATAAAGCTCTTTCATCACCGATTCAACCGTTTCAAGCTCCATGCACGCATACTCAGCAATATCGGGAGAATCATAGATGTTGTATTCGATCTCGTCACTGAGGGCGAAAAGTGCCTTCATCACTTTGAGTTTGGTCTCATTCATGCGATTCCTTCAATAGCGCAATTTGCTTGGTCAGTACAATCATTTGGAGGGGATGAAGTTTTTCGCTCTTCATCCACCGCTCGAACTCACCGACATAGTGTGCTTTGATCTCTAAATGCAACTTTTGTACTTGACGGATCAATTCACCCAAAAGCCCTTTCGCTTCATCAAACGTTTGGTGTTTGAGCGGTCGCAGACGATGAATTACCCCCTCGATCAGTTTGTTATTGAGCTGTTTATGTGCCAGCTCTAAAAACTGCGACGCACGCAGCGGTGAAGCATACTCTTCATTCCATATCCGCCCGTTGATCATCTGATCACAGGCTAGATCGATAAAGACGGGGGCAAAAGCTAAAACATCCAACAATTCAGTAAAATCATTATCGACTAGGGCACGAAAGAGCATCCGGCTGCGATTACGAATATGACGGCGTAAATCGGAGTCACTGATCACGGCAGGATTCAATCGATGGTACCGCTCCAATGCCCTTAAACGAGAGTGATTGAATGCCATAATCGCCACATCAGTATTCGGGTCACTCACCTGTACCGGATGCGAACCGCTTGGGCGATGAAAAGCCCACAGCAACCGCGCTTCATCGTCCTCATGATACAGATAAAGCCTATCCCCCTGCTCTTCAAAATCCAAATCGTCTTTCAACGCTTCGATATGTTCACGGTAAGTCAAAGTAGACGACGTCTCCATAACGTTCAAACCTTTTCAAATTTTTTTTCTCACTGAGGAGAAAGAGTGTCTGCATCGCCGGAGCTTTCTCCACCGTAAAATATCCATCACTAAGGATCACCGCCAGACTCTTTTCCCCTGCATGGGTGTTTAGATACTCTAAAACCGGTTCAAACTGCGTTCCGCCGTTCCCTTTCGCAAAACGTATCTCAGGCAACATCCCCTGTGCATCGTAACTCTTTTTCTCCTCGACGTAGACCCGCTCATCGAACGGGATCACACTCACCTCGAAATCGTGACTCATGCGCACGATAGAGTCGATAATCCCTAAAAATCGGGAAAAAACATCACCCGTAATACTCATAGAACGATCTAAAAAGACCAATAGGCTCAAACGGTTGCGGTCATAGCGGTATCCGGGGAGATAAAGACCCTGATGGATAAAACGGCGGTTAGGATGGGAGAAATCGGACTCTTTGTCGAAAAAGCTCTCCGACATATAGGCATGCAATAGCGTGTGTAAATCGATAGAGGGTTTCGTGATCTCATCAAATATTTCCAACAACGATGCGGGGATGTTTCCCTGCTTCCGCGCGGCACCCATCGCTTGGATAATCAGGGCGTCGAGTTCTTCCTCGGCAACCTGTGTGTCCCCCTCATGTTCGATAATGTCCATCTTTTGCTGTGTCGGATTATCTTCAGATTGTTGCCCCGCTCCCTCATCACTCTCACGGTAGAGAACATGGTACACCTCTTCGACACTTTTGTCGCGAAACGATTCGATCACCATCGTCTCTTCATCGGCACTACCCACGCGCTGAAAATCACTCAGCAATAGTCCGATAACGATGTCGCAACTACGATTCCACGTCGGCTTTTCCCGCCCTTTCATTCTGAAAGGATGTTTTAGGAGGATATGGAGGAGTACATGTGCATAGAGATATTTGAGGCGTGCATCATCGTACCCAATTGTTTTGCTCTCATCAACACGGATACTCACCCCATCGGTCTCGAAAAGCATGTGTGGATTAGTCTGGTATTTGTGAGGGATTGAGAGGGCTAGGACACTTAAAAAAGGGTGATCGAAAAGGAACTGAACCCGTATTTTTTCGAGACGACTTTTGATGGGAATATCCTTGTATCGTTTCGATTATGATTGCAACTTTTGTGCTATATGTCATAAAATGCAACATATAAATGTTGTTTTTGCTAAAATAAAACACTTAAATCGATTCGGGGCAATGATGAAAAAATTTGATGAGTGGAATGAAGTTAAAAAGCAAGTCGATACAAGAAGCAACATCATCCAGTTTAAAGAACGAGAAGTCTATTGGGCAAGTGTCGGTGAAAATGTCGGATTTGAACAAAATGGCAAAGGTGTTGACTTTTCACGTCCTGTACTTATTATAAAAAAGCTTAACAAGCATCTCTTTTTTGGTGTCCCTCTTTCTACTCAAAGTAGGAGTGGAAGCTTCTTTTTCGAATTTGAATTGGCACCTAATAAATCAAGTACAGCTCTCTTGGTACAAGCAAAAGTATATGATGTCAAACGATTGGATCAAAAAGTAGGGATAATTCACAAAGAAGATTTCGAGAAGTTAAAAGCGCAACTAAAAAATTTACTGGATTTTTAAGATTTTCTCCCCTTTGGAAACCAAAGGGGCAGTCCCGAAGGAAATTAGACTCACATTATAGTCTATATATGTTAAAAAAGCATTAAATCCAAATTGCAAGGCAATATCAATGGAACACATTACACAAAACACCAATCCCTCGATACCGAGAGATTATGATAAAGACCCTATAGTCATAAAGGATAAAACTCCTGAAATAGCCTCTTTAATATTTCTAGGTGATATATTTATCGTATTTTCTATTTTCTTTATTTACATGCATTTCGCTGGGAAAACAATTGACTGGACACAGGTAATGATAATGTTTTCGATAATGATTATTCCATCATTTTTAGTTCAGAGGAAAATATTACATAGTAATCCGAAAATTACTTTATTTGAAAAAAAAATGGTACGTTCTTGGGAGGATGAATCTTTAGAAATTTATTGGGAAAATGTGGAAACTGTAAAAAAAGGCTTTATTGATTTCTATGATAGTAAACAAGAAGCTCTCCCTCCAGTAAAACTTCTGTTTCCAATATATGCTCCTTTTATGATTCTTACATATCATCCATCTGTAATACTTATAAAACAATTGATAAAACTCTTAAAAAGATATAGGTTTGACTTGTTTGATACCCTATATATTTTTGACAAAGATGGGCTTAAATATGCAATTTTTATAGACAGTGAAGAATTATATGAAGAATTACTCTCTTATTTTCTTTATCACAATATTGATATTAAAAATGTACGTCTATTTTATAGTGTTTCCTATGTATTTATTGGGAATAATCAATTATTTTCAAATCAGAAATAAAATGTATTTTATAAAATATAATCCACATACTTCTCTATCCACTCATCAAACTCACCACACACCGCGATAGAGGCATCTTTGACGATAGCATCTTTGATCAGCATCACACCAAATTCGGTCGGTAAAATCTGGGCAAATCCGAAAAGATGTTTTGATGCTTCGTCTCCTCCGCGATAAAGCTCTACCATCGCCGACACTAGTGCATAAAGGAGTGCCGGTTCCCTTTTATCGATAGTGGGATATTCACCCCTATAGATAGCCTGAACATCGGGAAGTTTTTCATACACTTTCACATACGAGAGAAACTCAATCCCTGCACCGTAGCCGATCAAACCATAGATAATGGGGGCGATGCGAGAGGTATCGTTAGAGGTTTTTAAAACATTCGAGAGCATATGATAACTGCGCGGTGTCGCAAAGGCAGGATTACTGTCATCTTCGCTAACGCTCTCAGAGGTGAGGAGATCGGGGCGAAAACCCAAAAATCCGATCACAAATGAGTGCAATCCCTCTCGAATGGCGAAGAGTTTAAAATCCTCAAACCGTGCCTCGACGCTCAGATGTACCATACGATTCGCCAGCGGTGTCGGGAGACGAAAGACGACCCCACGGTCGGAAATACGGTTCCCAGCACAGATAATCCGCCATCCGCGAGGGAGTTCATACTCTCCCATTTTACGGTTCAATACTAATTGATAGATCGCTGCTTGTACCGAAGGGGGTGCGGAGTTTAGTTCATCGAGGAAGAGAATACCGCTCGACTCGGTATCTTTCGGAAAAAATACGGGGCTCATCCACACCGTCTGTTCATCTCGTATCGCAGGGACACCGCGCAGATCGACGGGATCCATTTGTGAAAGGCGTACATCAACCAATTCAAAACCATGTTTTTTAGCCACTTCGGCAACAATATACGATTTTCCGATTCCGGGACTTCCGTGGATAAAGACGGGGATATCGGCACCGATGAGGGTATCAAGATGGATATAGAGTTCGCTAGTCGTTATCGAGGGGGTCTTCACGCACTCGCCTCGGCAATCAGACAGGTAAAACAGTGTTCCTGATCATTACAAGTTGCACACGCAGGAGCCACTTTTCCGATGGCATCATAGAGAAACTTTTTCCATAGTTTATCTTTGGGTTTAAGCTCGGCGAGACGGGGGAAATGGTGTGCCATATAAGTACCCATCTGTACACGGCTTTTAAAGCCCAGATCTTGATAGAGGTGATTCATCTCTAGCGATTTGTATGCAATGAGCGGTGCTATTACGTATCGTGATTCATCATCAATCGCGTATTTTTTCAGATAGCCTTCGATTTCATGCCGTAATGTATCACGTTCACTCATCGCATTCCCCCTCACATAAGGTTTTAAAGAAGAATGCAATTTTTATACTAAGCTCTCCTCACCCTACTCTCAGTCTTGTCCGTCCCGTAAACAGTTTTAAAAAATCGTAAATATCGCTCAGAAAAAAGGCTCGGGTGTCTTGATGCTCGAAACGCTGCAGCCACGCACGCTCACGATTTAGCAATCCGCGACACGGTATAACAAACTCCTTTTTAGGGAGGAGCGGTTTGAGGATACCGCACTCATTGATCGCCATTACAACCGCATCGAAAAGCTCATCAAGACGATCATCTTCATCGTAATCATAAAGTTTACCGTCCATTTTGTAGAAGCGATAAATGGCTAATATTTCGTGCGCTTTGTCCATTTCGTTCATGAGAATGCCTTGTATGTCATCATGTGTGCCTCTGCAACCGCTTGGTTGGTCACATATCCGTTATACGTATTGAGCGCACCGGTATAGATTTCATCTTTTAACAACGTATCCAACGGTGTCGAAGCGATTTTCAGCGCATACGGCAATGTCGCATTGGTGAGAGCTATCGTCGAAGTGCGCGGATACATCCCAGGCATATTGGCGACACAGTAATGAACGATCCCCTCCACCTCAAACGTCGGGTGGGAATGGGTTGTCGGATGAGAGGTCTCGAAACACCCCCCCTGATCGATCGAGACGTCAACGAGGACGGAACCTTTTTTCATCAAAGAGAGCATATCACGGGTGATGAGTTTCGGAGCTTTAGCTCCGGTGACAAGTACCGTTCCGATGACGAGGTCGGCCTCTTTGATGCTGTGTTCAATCGCTTCATGGGTTGAATACAGCATCGTCACACGTGAACTCATCACATCGCGCAAATAGGTCAGCCGTTCGGTATTGATATCAAACATCGTAACTTCCGCACCCAAACCGGCCGCCGCGTCCGCTGCCGATTTTCCCGCGACTCCGGCTCCCAGGACAACGACACGGTTTGTCTCAACCCCGACTGCACCTCCGAGAAGCCGTCCGCTCCCGCCGTTGTAGCGTCCCAAATGGACCGCACCGAACAGCGTCGCCATCCGTCCCGCAATTTCGCTCATCGGTTCCAACAGCGGAAGCCGTCTCCCCACACGCAACGTCTCGTACGCCAATGCGGTAATTTTCTTCTCGCACAACACTTCCGTCAAACGCTTATCCGCAGCAAGATGAAGATAGGTAAAGAGAATCTGCCCTTCACGCAAGCGGCTGTATTCGATCTCTATCGGCTCTTTTACTTTCAGTATCATTTGTGAGCGCTCATACACGGCATCGGCATTTTCAATAATCGTCCCGCCGGCATTCCTATAGGCTTCATCTTCAAATCCGCTTCCCAGACCCGCACCCGTCTCGATAAGTACCGTATGTAAGTGTTTTACAAGCTCTCGTACCCCCGATGGGGTAATACCGACACGGAACTCATCCGTTTTGATCTCTTTGGGTACACCGATAATCATAATTTGCCTCCTATTGCGACTGCATACAGCAGTGCATTGTCCGACCAGCGAGACGCTTCTTCATCATAAAAAGCACCTATTCCGCTGCATCCGATTCCAAGTTCCTCACACGCCAGATAAAGTTCCTGCGCATAGATCCCCGCTTCAATATGGGTAATTGCACCAAAATGCTCTGCATAGATTAATAATACCACAGTTGCACTCGCAATAAAGCGTTGTTCTAAAAGCAAATGAACCACTTCAGTGTGATAATTTCCCGCTGTAGACAATTGAGCGTTCCGATACACTCCGGGTTGCATAGAGTGTGCCTGCAAGAGTATTGCGACGACTTCTAACGACGGCGGAGCGCTCCGTTGCAGCAACGCTTCGATCACCCCATCCTTCATGGCGTGCGGATAAAACTCCCGTGCACTTCGGCGGGTACGGTTGAGTGTTATAAAATTTTCCCATAGAATACCGGTAGGAATGTCGTTGTAGAGAGGGCTGTTTTTAACACTTGTTACCAGCATATCATTACTAATCGTGTAATCGGTCGGCTGAACCTTCATTAACGGCTCTTTGCGCAGTTTGACCGGTCTCTCCGACATCTCCCCGACTCCATAAAGTGCCACAATCCGTTCATCCTCTCCCATCCCCATAAGACGATTGAGCGAATCTAGATTATCGGTAAACATTTTTGTCAGATGCAACCCAAAATGTTCTACCGATGCGCTAAGTACTCCGATCTGATGTCCGAGATCGAGATAGAGGTATCGCCATGCACGTAAACCGTACTTCCAGGATGAACGAAAAGGGACGAGGGAGAGCATCACGATGCATCCGCTAAAACGCCGATCCAATCCCAGAAGCGGTTCAATCCCCTCTGAACCTATCTCGATGATCATCACAAGCTCATCGCTCAGTGCATCGAGATGATAAATACCGCTGAGTAATCCGGCTACATTACGGATCTGAACATAGATTTCGATGGGGTGAAGATTTCCGGCAGAGGGGACATTAAGGCGATGATACTGTTTATGTGCAATACGCTGCTCATCGCTGATACATCGTGTCTCTCTAAGCCATTGGAGGGAGGGATGATCACATAGAGGTACACGATAACAAAAATGGGGATAATGTTTAAAAATCGATGGCTGAGAATCCCAATCCAAAAAAGATCGTATGGAAGCAACCCCATGAGGGGTTAGAAGGGTTTGTTCACGCACTTCGAAGTTGTCGGAAGACGTCACGATCACTGGTGAGTTCGATAGCACTGAAACCGTCTTCGTTGTGAAGAGATGGATCCGCACCGAGACTGAGAAGCATTTTGACACACTCCACTCGCGAAGCCGATGCGGCGTACATCAAAGCCGTCGTCCCCTCTTCGTTGGTATCGTTAATATCGGCACCCGCTTCTACAAGGAGACGGATCACTTCGGGTGATGCAGCGTAGCAGGCATTAAACAATACCCCGTTGAAATCGCCGTTGATCGCGTAAAGATTTGCCCCCGCCTCGATCAGACGTGAGACTATCATGGCGTTCCCTTCCAACGCGGCAAGCAATAAAGGGGTATTGCCGTTAAACCCTTTGGATTCTAAATCATCGGGATGAAATCCCCGCCCGTTTAACCACGTAATATATTGCTCTACCATGACCAACCCTTTGTTAAACACCCATCCAGTTTTCGTGATCGTGCCCTTTTTTCTTGAAGTTGGCCGCTTTATCCACCGCTTCAATACATTTATCGTAATCCACTTCATCGGTAATCTCGGCAACTACCTCTTTGTAGCTGATCATCCCCTCTTGGTCGATAACAAATACGGCACGGGCAAGGCGGTCTTTGAGCTTCCCCTCACTGATCAAAAGTCCGAATTTTTTAGCAAAATCGCGATGGGTATCAATGACAATCTCCGCACTGTCAATCCCCTCACGTACTGCAAAATCGTTCACAAACTCAATATCATCGGTCGTAATCATCACCGTTTTGAGTTTTTTGAACTGTTTGATAAGATCATTGAATTTTTTGGCTCCTAATGAACACACTTCCGTTTTGAGCGAAGGAATTGCAATAAGAAGCTGCGCACTCGGAGCAATCATCCCGATTACATTTTGGCTTCCATCCAAAGCTGTGACGCGAGCGGCAGGTGCTTCACGCCATATCGTCATCTCTTTTCCCTCTAATACAGTAGGCGTTCCGTGTACAGTAATGTGCATTTGTTCTCCTTGTCGGAATTTTGTAAGAGTGAATGCAAATCATGTTCTACAAACTGCCTATTTTTTAGACACAGGTAATGATTAAAATTAGTATACAATTACTTTACTATTTAATTGAAAGAGCATTCATGATGACGTATGAACCTAAACTACCTAACAATGAAGAGTGCCAGACCTGTGCACTGACATTCGCGTACAAAGAGATTCATCTTCTGTATGACGTAGCCGTCTTACTGACCAGTACTACTGATATTCATGACAGTATTGAAAAAGCGATACGTAAACTCAAACAACACGGATATCTCGAACGGTGTGCCCTGTTTCGTAAAAAAGAGGATGTCGATGAGCTTGAGTTGCTCGTCTCCATCGATCTTGAACCTCATCAAAAGAAAATGGCAACCTACCGTTTCGGGGAGGGGGCTACGGGGCTTGCGGCTAAGAGCCGCGAGCCCATAGTTATCGAAAATATTCACAACAATATCAATTATCTCAACAAAATGGGAAATATCTCGACACAAATGGTCTCCTATGTCGCAGTACCGCTTCTCCAAGATGATGAGGTCATCGGTGTCATCTCAGCCAATATCGGCAAAAACAGCCCTCTTAATTTTGACGAAATTGTCCGTATGCTTACCATTGTCGGAACGTTATTTGTCGGATCGATGAAAGTCCAACAAACCATCGTACAGGAAAAAGAGTCCATCAGCGAACTCAAAACGTACTACAAAGAAGAGCTGCAAAAAGATTATAAATTTGAAAACATTGTCGGACGATCTACTCGAATGCAGCAGGTTTTCAGCATGATCAACACCGTTGCCCCTACCGATGCAACCATACTGATTCGGGGTGAAACCGGTACCGGTAAAGAGCTGATTGCAACTGCCGTCCATAACCTCAGCCGCCGTCAAAACGGCCCCTTTATCAAACTCAACTGCGCCGCCATCAGTGAAACGCTCCTAGAATCGGAACTCTTCGGGCATGAGAAAGGGGCGTTTACCGATGCGAGAGAGATGCGTAAAGGGCGTTTTGAACTGGCGGATGGGGGAACGCTATTTCTCGATGAGATCGGGGATATCACCCCCTCCTTGCAAGTCAAATTACTCCGTATCTTACAAGAGCAGGAGTTCGAGCGGGTCGGGGGGAATAAAACCATTAAAACCAACGTCCGGCTTGTCGCCGCAACGAACCGTAATCTTGAAGAGATGGTACGAAAGGGGGAGTTCCGAGAGGATCTATTTTATCGTCTCAACGTCATTCCGATCAATCTCCCCCCTTTACGGGAGCGGTACGAAGACGTCAAACTCCTCATCGAACACTACCTGCACCGTTTTATGAAAGAGCACCGTAAAAATATGCACTTCACCAAACCGGCGATGGAGTTGTTACTTGATTATCCGTGGCCGGGAAATATACGGGAGTTGCAAAATACCATGGAGCGAATCGTCCTGATCTGTCCGGATGGCGAAATACAGCCGGAAATGCTCAGTCATGTGTTGCCGTTTAATTATCAAAAACTCTATATGCAGCCTGAACCCGCTCCCGCAGCACAACCCATATATAGGAGTGCACCTGCACCATTAGCTCATGCAGAGGTACATTCCGGCGGACCGATGACGAAAAAAAGTCTTCAGGAATTAGAAAAAGAATCCATCATGCAAGCGCTGATCGATTCACACGGTATTCAAACCAAAGCAGCACGATTGCTCGGAATGAGTGCTCGTCAAATCGGCTATAAAATCAAACAATACGGGATCGAATTGTAAAACTTACACTTCTTCGATTCGAACCGTATTCTTTCCGTCCGCTTTTGCTCGATAGAGGGCATTATCTGCGTGATGAAATGCCTCTTGAAGGCTTTCATCCGAACGAATTTCACTTAATCCGAAACTACACGTTAGATGAATAATCGTCTCGAAGCTGTGCTGATCGATCCGTTGGCGAATCTGCTCTGCCACATCCATCACCCGCTTCGGATCGGAATAACGCAATAAAATTGCAAACTCCTCTCCCCCCCATCGAACAAAAACATCCGATTTCCGGATCGATCGACTCACCAATCCTACCAACTCTTTGAGTACCAAATCACCGATGGCATGTCCGAAGCTATCATTGATATTTTTAAAATCGTCAATATCAAACAACAACAAAAACATATCTGCTCCGTAGCGTTCCCCAAGTGATTGATGCGCCTGAAAAATTTCCTCAAACAATCGTCTATTGCCAATGCCGGTCAAAGAATCGGTGGTAGCAAGTTTTAACAACCCCCGTTCCCCCTCAGTAACCAATCCCAACATCGAGTGGACTAGATTGTATTCATGTTTTATAAAAGGGGCTATTTTGGTGTAACACAACGATAAAAGATCGCGATGGTCCATTATCCCGACTACTTTTTCTTGATCTTTTACAACAATTTTTCCATACGCTACATTGCCCATCGTATCCAACACGTCGGAAACACTCTGCGTTGAATCAAAGGTATGCAAAGGAGTCGTCATATAATCTCGGATCGGACGAAGTAAATTATCAAACTCATGCAAAGCGCGCATCATATCTTTAAGTGTCATCATCCCGACGTGTACGGCCGCTTCAGTAATAATGACTACATCATGAGCATGCTTGGTAAAAGAGTCAAAGAGTTCACACATCGTGACATCACTCTCGAAGGTTACCACGCGATGATCTTCGCTAAAAAGATGCCCGATAAGAGTCGAATCAGTAACGATAGAGGCTTTAAACGGCATGTGGGAGATCGCAGTGATACATAAACTGCATCAAATCCGGTGCTTGAGTTTTCATCACTTGCATTTCGTGAAAATATTGTTTCAAAGGGACACCGTAGAGACGTTTAAAATCATTCAAAAAATGGGATTGGTCGTAATAACCGTTTTCGCGTACACTCAGCGAATCGTATTTGTCATTGCACATCGACTGAATCATTTTTCTCCGCCTTAATGTCACAAAATAAGTCGAAAGATTAACCCCGATATATTTTTTAAAATATCGTAATAAGGTACTTTCAGAAAGAGCAAATTTTTTAGCGACGACTTTGGTGACATTGGAGGGGAGATAGGCAAAATTGGCGTCAATATAGCGAATAATATCACGCGTAATCGCGTAAGATTCTAATGCAATATCTTTGTTCATCATCTCCTCAATCCATGCAATGGAGTGATCCAACTCTACCGCTTCGGATAAGTCAATACTGATTTTTGATCCGGGAGTAATCCGATTGACCATAGAAGAGATCGGTATATTGGTAAGCTTGAACATTCCATACGAGTTGAGACGGATAACCGTCAATTTTTTATGAGAATTTTTAAAAATTATTTTAATTTTCGGGGGGTGGGTAAATTTACCGCAAACAACATTAGTATCGAACTCATAGATTTGATTATTCAATCGAAAGGTAATAATAGCGCAGTTGTTGTTCAATATAATATGTTCATGCACCGATGGTGAACCTCGAAAATAGAAATCGTGTTCTATTTCATACATTTCGACGGGGACATGAAAAATAGAATCGATAAAAGGGCTTTCGTGCCAAATGATGTTCATTAAAATAATCCTTTAATTAGCGGTAATCATAGATCACAAAGACATAAATGTCTTGTAAAATTCCGTCAATTAAAGAAAAACTAGCAGATGATAAAATTTATCGTAGAAAAATTATAAAAAGAAGAGTGAAGAGTTTACCTATTCCGGAGATAATCCGGAATTATAGCCAAAAAAATTTAGTCGCCTAAACGTTTTGCAACCACTTCAGAGGGGAATTTTTTTGCGCATGGCTCAATAAACCATGTCTCCCCGTTGCTTAATGCAACTTCACCGCCCCATTTTTCATCCGTGTCAAACTCACTTTTAACGATAGTCTCTTCCATATCTTTTTTAGCGACATAAAAAGAGATTGATCCTTTTGAATCGTAACGTAACATAACTTTTGCCATAATCTACTCCTTGTGTAAAATTACCTATTCAATTCACCGCACTACTGTGCGTGAAAAAACTTCCGAATACGATGCCTCCAGTCCGAAACGAGGTGGCTTTCAAAACTGATCCGCAAAAATGTCCCGGCAAGCCGTCGTATTACGGTATCAACCTTGTAATTGCGATCATCTCTTTGCGGGAAATCCTCTCGATAATGGACACCGCGACTCTCTTCACGAGCCAATGCACTCATCACCATCGCTTCGGCAACGGTAAGAGAGTTACGAAACTCAATGATGGACATCAACTCGACGTTATCGCTGCGCTCTTTGTTGATACAACACAGTCCCGATGACATTTTCATCAGATAATGGATATATTCGAGTGCACCTGCGAGGGAGTCGTGATGGCGGAATACCCCTACGTTTTTATACAGAATATTTCCCAAATTACGACGCATGGTATTGATATTAAAACGATTTTCACCCTCTAAGATCATATCAACATAACGGAGTTCTTTAGCTACCAGTGCATAATCGATCGGGTGAAACACCCCTTTCTTCGCCGCACGTGCAGCTTGAATACCGGCAACTTTGCCGAAATATGCCCCCTCCAGCAAACTGTTACCCCCTAAACGGTTAGCACCGTGTACACCGCTGTAAGCGCATTCTCCACAGACAAAAATGTTGTCGATATCGCTAGAGGTATCGTCACGGCTCCAAATTCCCCCCATTGTGTAGTGCGCCGAGGGGGTAATCGGAAGCAATTCGGTTAGAATATCGATCCCAGCACCATGAAGTGCATGTTTACGGGCAGAGGGGAGTTTTTTGTCGATTAGCTCTTCACCCAAATGACGAAAATCGAGATAAACACTATGCCCTGCCATCTGATGGCGGACAATATCACGGGAAAGCTTGTCCCTCGTTTGAAGTTCATCGGTGAAACGAAATCCATTTTCATCGACAATATACGCCCCTTCCCCCCGTGCCGCTTCGCTGATTAAGGTTCCGCTATTTAAAAGGGTGGTTGGATGAAACTGAACAAACTCCATATTGACCAGCCGCATCTTGGCTCGCAAAGCAATCGCCAGTATATCCCCGCTGGATTCTTGAGAGTTGGTCGAATGTCCTCGATAAATACCCGCATACCCCCCGCCGGCGAGAACCAGAGATTTGCACGCAAAAGCTATGACTTGCGAATCACGCCGTCGAAGCATCGTAATCCCAGAGAGCTGATTTTTAAACGTTGCGATACCGAGCATCAGATGGTTTGGAAACATTTCCACCCCCTCTTTGCGGCACTGCACAAGCAATGTTTGGGTAATAGCGGCTCCGGTACGATCGGCGATATAGCAAGTACGTTTTGCCGCCGTCCCGCCAAAAGGTCGCTGAGCCACATCTCCTGATTCGCTGGTATCAAAATTGACCCCCATGGCTTGAAGGTCCTCGATGATCTCCCGAGCGCCGCACACCATCGCATTGATCGCGGAAAATCGTCCAAGCTTGTCTGCTCCGTTGATCGTATCGGCAATATGCACTCGTACAGAATCGTTACGAGTGGTTTTGAGCACCGCATTGATTCCGCCCGAAGCTACCGCTGAATTCGAACGAAGTTGATTGCTCTTCGAAATCAGGGCAACATGTAGCCCTGCACGTCGTGCATGAAGTGCTGCATTCAGCCCTGCGATACCGCTACCGACGACAATCACATCATACAGCATGCGAATCGTTCATTAGGCTTTCCATTGCCTCGGTTGTGGCATTGGGCAGATAGGCCAAAATAGTGTTATCAATGACATGAGACGGCGCAACGGCTCCAAAAATAGCCGTGATAGCTCCCGCACTTCGGGCAAATTGGAGTGCACTTGCCACATCACTCAAATCACTGGTTTGCATTAGTTCACCGATCTTCGGGGTAAACGGCCGTTTGAAAAGATTTTTTTGCAACAGCGGAGACGAGCCTAAAAAACTAAGACCGAATCGGGCACAAGCATGCATCAGCGGATAATAAAATCCGTCTTCACACTGCTGATTGGCATATCCATAAGCGTGAGGTTTGGCCATGTTAAACGGACTTTGAAGATATTTAAACCCATGTTCAACCCCTCCGACACGTCGTGCAATCTCCATAACTTTGGTCAGTGAAACATACTCCGTATGATCCTCTTCATATAAAAACCCGTTCCACGATGCAATCCCGTAAGCAATAATTTTATCTTCACGGCGCAAGGTTTCGAAAAGCTCAAAAGCAACTTCGATACGGGCATAAAACGTCTCTTGATCCACATACCCCAACTGCGTTTCAGGATTATGGAGAAATAAAATATCAATGGTATCAAGTCCAAGATTGTTCAGCGATTGTTCACAACTCCAGCGCAGATACTTGGGACTCATACAGTGCTGATCAATAATAATCTCCTCTGCAGACGCCAACTCTTTGTTGATAATATTCTCTTTTATCCAGCTGTACGGATTTTCGGGAAACGGAAAATCAAGCGGTATAAATCCGGCTTTGGAAGCGACAATCACCTCTTCACGCTTAATCTCACCCGATTGTATCATCTCACTCAACGCTTCGGCTATTTCACGCTCCGACATCTGATAACGGTAGTTGATCGCCGTATCGATAAAGTGGATACCGTTGCGCAATGCCGTTTTAATCGCTTCGGCATAGTTGATAATATAATTATCCTCTTTGTACGGCTCCGGTTTATAGGTTCCAATCCCCAGAGAAGGGAAAAACAATTCTCCGTTAAAGCGGTAAAAATCTTTCGAATATGCCCCAAATTTCTTCAGATAACCGAATGTCCCCTCTTTGGTTGCGTGTGACATTAGACCACCATCACTCGCAAATTGGATTTGAGTTTGAAGTTGAGCATATCCTGCATCCCTGCGAGCGTTGTAGTAGTGTTCATTGAACAGCTCATACACTCACCTTTGTACTGGATGTAAAGTTCGTGTTCCCCATCAACCTCTTTAAGATCAATCACTTCAACATCCCCGTGGTCGGCTTTGAGAGTTGGTCGAATGTACTCTTCAAGGATCGATTCGATACTGCGAAGTTTTTGTACCAAACTCATCGCATTAAAGTTGCCGTCCCCTTTCGCTTCTTTGATTTTTTTGCTGATCGCCTCTTTTTCGAGTTCAGCGGTAATCTCGGCCAACATGTCGATGAGATAAACATCTTTTTTCTCATGGCCGCCCGGTTTAATACACGATTTACAAAAGCCCCCTGCTTTGGTGTAGTCGGTGATGCTTTCGATAGAGTCGAGTTTATTCAGACGGATAACCTCTTTAAGGGTATCAAGGCTGACGCGGGCACATTCACAGACGATATATTCCGTCTCGAACTCGCTCATATCAACCCCTTTATAGATCGATGCCGCTTTTTTGATTACATCATACGCCATAACCGAACAGTGCATTTTTTGCCCCGGAACGGCGGGAATATCTGCCTCATCACGAAGGGCTTTTTCGACATCGATATTGGTAATTTTCAATGCCTCGTCAACGGTTTTATCCATGCACAATTCTGCCATCATATCCGAACTGGCAATCGCTGTACCGCATCCGAAACTTTTAAATCGACTTTTAATGATCACGTCGTTTTTAGGATCAATCATCCAATACAATCGCACAGCATCCCCACAGCTCTCTGCACCAAAATCGGCAATAATAAGTTGCTTTTGCGCGGCATCGGCCTCCTCTTGGGTAATCTCTCCCATATTGATCGGATCGTTCATACGTCGTTGTACTTCTAATGAGTACTCTTCCCATAATGCTCCGCCGATTAATGTGTCTCGTGCCATTGATAGCTCCTTGGATGGATATTTGCCAAAGGAATGCAAATGGTGTTCTCGCAGCGATGTAACATTTTTGTCATACTTTTTTACTGGAATACTCTATGCAAAGGATTTTGTATAAGCTGCTTATAAAATAATCAGTTGGTTGGTGATTCCTCACCCTAATTAAGCCTATAATGGCATATCAACAAACGTTAAAGGGGTTCCAAATGGTCCAGATTACCGCTGTATTCAACCGTCACTGTTTAAATGATGTTCTTCGTGAACTATTTGATAATGAAATCGAGGGGGTAACTGTTACGGAAGTAATAGGAAAAGGTTCTCTCGGTATTGCAGAAAAAAACAATGCACCCGACTTGTATCCGAAAGTGATGCTCTTCATCGTTGTATCCAACGATAAAACAAAAGAGGTTGCTATGGAAGCGATTCGTGCTCATACACAAGATCTGGGTCACGGTGCAGGTAAAATATGGGTAACCCCTGTATTGGAAGTCGAACGTATCCGAACAGGAGAAAAAGATGAAGTCGCTCTTACTCAACCGATTCCGCGAGCTACCACCAAAAGCAACACCTTTTTCACCGCTGTCGATACCCCATCAAGCTAAGAGTCTTCTCTTAGCAATTATTCTGCGGATACCTTTTCGCCTCGCTCGATCTTCTCTTTTTTCTTAAAGCTCTTCATTTGCTTTTTGATCTCTTGTTTTAACTCTTTTTTGAGCAAATTTTTCACTTGCTTTTTGACAATTTTCTTAATCTTGCTACTCATTGTGGAATCCTTTAGTTTAACATGCGCTCATAATAGAGCAATTTGCCTTGTTTCAATATTAACTGAATAAATACTAAAAAAAACAGAACGCTCACTTCAGACGAGACGTGATCTAGCGCAATTCGAGTTTGTAAAGAAACTGTCGCTCTTTATAGGAGGGGATGTCAAGTTCTTGTCGGTATTTGGCAATAAGACGGCGAACCATTTTAACACCAAAACGCTCTTCAATCATCTCATGCAAAGATTTATCACTAAACGGGTCCTCTTTCTTTTCACTCAAAACCAAACGTTTCAAAAAGTGTTTAATCTCCGAGGTCGATACTTCGCCGATAGAGTTGGAGAAAAAATCTTTAAACGCATACAATCCCCGCTCCGTTTGGATATATTTATCCGCAATGGCGCGAGAAATCGTCGATTCGTTGAATCCCAACTCATCCGCCACATCTTGAAGTCGGAGCGGTTTAAGTTCTCCCCCCATAAAAAAGGTGTATTGCTTCTCAATCAATACCAGTGCGACGTTGTAGAGTGTCGCTTTACGCAGATCGAGGAGCTTCACAAGTTCGCGTGCCTCTTTAAATTTTTGTTTGGCAAAATTATCGTATTTATCGATCATGCTTACTTTTAAGTCGGGATAAAACGCATGGTTTATACGGATATCCAATTCTGAACCGGCAAACTCGACGAAAAGATCAGGGGTTATTTGCGCTTCGGGTTCCATATACTCCAGTGCCGGAGGATTTTTCAAATGTTGCAAAACATGTTTGGCATCATGCAGTCTGGGATGATTAATGAATTTTTCCATCTTATCAAACTGTAAAATCATCGCACCGAGTAAAATACTCAGTTCATCATCCAAATCGTGATCGCTCAATTGAAATAAAAAGGACTCTTTATAGTCCATTGCACCGACACCGGAGGGTTCTAAATGGGCAAAACGCTGGCGCACCCGCTCTACCGTATGAGCATCGGTGTCACACTGCTGTGCGACCTCTTCTACCGATCCCTCAAAATACCCTTCATCGCTGATATAGTAGACAATCTGTCGGGCAATTTTTTGGGATATCGGTGTCGGAAACAACGGTGCTACAATCTGCTCATCGAGTTTTTCATACAACGAGGTAGAGGAGATGCTGAGCCATTCGATTTGATCCGATGATGCATTGGAGACATAGTTTTGAAATGCGCCGTAGGCTGCAGATCCTCCCGCTTGGGCATTCGATTCTTCAAATCCTGATCTCACTTCGATGCAAGGATTTTCATTGGTAATGACTTGTAAATGTTTTTCGAGATCGTTGAGTGAGCATTGTAAAAGAGGCAGCCACGTCTGCATCGACAATCTTGGGAGTTGTTTTTGTTTATAAGAGAGTGATGTTTGCATAATAATCCGCCTAAAAAAATACACATTTACGCAATAAAATGCATATTTTGTTCTTATGAAAATTATAGGCTTTTTTTAGGCAATGTAGTGATTAAATAATAATCATAAACTAAAATCTGCCTCGAACGAGGCAAGCTTTAGTGCCTTAGCGGCAAGCGTAGCCAATCGGGATGTATTCCGATGGCGTTCAGAAGAATAAGCTTAGTATTTGATACGTACCAATCCGTTTGGTGCGACAACTTTCATTTGACACGCAAGGCGTGCTTTCGGGCTAGTTTCACCGACCGTTTTCAATACAGCTTTCTCTTTTGCATTGATTTCGCTCATAAATTCCATACCTGATTCGATCATTACGACACAAGTGCCGCATTCGCCATCACGGCATCCAAATGGCAATGCAGAACCTGAAGCTTCTACGATATCTTGGATCGTTTTGCCCGGTATGACGTTGATCGCCAAAAAGTCATTCATAATTTCTACACGTGTTGTCATCCCAACTCCTTTGTTGATTACGATTATTTAGCCGCAAGGGCACCAATTCCGCTTGATACGGTATGCAAAAATCTCAGAAGATGTTGATATTACTCCCCCTCTTCTTGAGATTGCGCCGCTTTTTCTGCGGCTCGCTGGGCTCGGTGTTCTTTGATCCATTTCAGCTCTTCGGCGACCTCATCGTATCCGTCATCTTCGAGTGCGCTTTCCAATTCCGCTTCGCGGCATCCGAATACAAACCCCTCTTCGATAAAATTGACCTCATAGACCCGAATCGTCTGTAAAAAATCGCCGATTGCCCGAACATACCCCTCTGATCCCGCTTCGATAAGGACATCTCCCACTTTTGCATGCGGAAAAGTTCCGTCATTGCGGATCGCTTTTATCAGACGTACACGTTCTCCTACCCGGAACAGGGAGAGAATTTCATCTTTAGTTGACATTTTATAAAGATTGGTTTTGCGTGCATCATCATTAATCGGCATTTCCTCTTCAGAAACTGACGGTGTTTTGTGAGACACAGGCGTGGACTCCATTGCTGACCTCCTCAACAGTACTGCAGCTCGTTGATGTAGAACAGGTGCCGCATGCACTCGGCTTATCAAACATTTCCCATACATCAGCAGCCGATGGGCTGTAACCGTTTTCAAAGTTTTTGTACACGGTGATCAGAGCAAATTTATAATACTCAAGCAATTTTTCATCGCTTTTGAAATCATGTCCTTTTGCCTTTTCAACCAATTCGCCGAATTTTTTCATCATATGGAACCGTTTGACCTGAACCAAACGTTCATCGTATTCAAGATCGAAAAAATCAAAGAAATCTTCGGTATCGCTTATTTGTTCAAACTCGCCCAACGTTCCCATTGTGTCCCCTTTTTATAGTCCCATCTCACTTTTGAGCTGACCAGCCCACTCTACAACCCGCTCTTGCGTCAAATCTTCTTGATTTACATCGTCGATACCGAGGCCGCAAAATTTCCCCTCACGCTCTGCCAGAGAAAATTCATACTCATACCCGCTGGTCGGGATAAATCCGTGCGCTTCCGCCCCAAGGGATACAAACAAATCATGCATTTTCCCCAATGCACTTAAGAAGTGTTCACCGTGCGTTTTTTGATCGCCCGCACCGAAGAATGCCACTTTCTTACCACTCAAATCAGGACGCTCATTATCCAGTTCATACAAAGGATCAACCCAGTCACGCTGAGGATCACCTTGTCCCCAGGTAGAAGAACCGATAAGTAATACATCAAAATCATCAAATTGCTCGATACCCTCATAGTCTTCTTCCATATCGATCAATTCCGCACCGGAGAGTTGCTCTGCCAAAAGTTCTGCCGCTCCGCGCGTCACGCCACTGCTGCTACCGAAAAAAATACCTATTGATGCCATTTTATCCCTCCTGTGTACACGGTTTATATTGCTCATATATGGCAATTGCATTTGCTAAATGTTTATCTCCGTCTTCGAATAACCCCTCTAATGTACGGAATCCGAAACGGTGCGCGTCTTTAAAATACTTATCGACGATACAAATACGCCCTGCAATAACCGCACATCGACCGAACCCCTCATGGCTCATCTCCATAATAACATTACAGACAATCCCTGTTTTACGTTCAAACGCCAATGCGATCGCTTTATAGATCATCTTTATATCGTTGATGAGCATCTCGTCAATGTCTGCGATCAAAGGGATCGTTTTTAGATCCTCTTTGGTTTTGACATACTTTTTAACCAACAGCTCTTCATCACTGGTTTTAGCCCAGTTTCCAAACTGATCGAGTGCACGAATCTGACGTATCAACTCCACACCGTATTCATTCATTTTTTTCTCTGCTTCCATTATCTTATTCTCCCTCTGCCCATCGGTCTTGCCGTACATCGTGCTCGGTTTTCATTTGGATGATATTCTTGATCCACGGGGGAGGATTGCCGTTGATCATCGTTACCAAGGTTTTCAAAATATCTTCAATCGGTGTCGGCTCGGATACTTTCATCGGATGGATGCCGGCACGGATCACTTTTGCCGCCGCCGTACCGCCGATACTCTCGCAATACATAATGTTGACACCCTTGAGGGCACGCACACGGTAATCGGTTTTATCATCATCTTCCGGATCGGCACTGTCCGTTTTAATCACTTCGGATACTTCATAGCCGTCTTTTGAAACGTTATAAACGACGAACTCTTTCGCTCCGCCGAAGTGGGCATTAATCTCTTCCATATCTTTAGTTGCAAACGCAACTCTCAAAGCGCTATCCATCGTTTTTTCCCCTTCAACCGTAATCTTAGTGTTCATGTTTGACCTTTCTCAATGAATTTGCTATCTCAAATAAAAAGTACGTACTTCCCTCATACAACTGATCGTTTTTGAGTTGATTCCCTAACTCTTCATAATTGGGAAATCCTCGGATGACGAGTGCCGTATGATGAACACTGTGCAAGATTCGTTCTGCATGGAAATTACTGATGACCATATCCGCTCCCTCAAAAAAGCGTCGTGCATCTTCCAAATCCCCGACGAACACATTCTCCGCTTTAATCGTGTGCAACGCATCGCTAAACGTCGTAGATACCGCCGCAGTGATGGTTCCGCCGACACTTTGAAGCAGTGCACATATCCCGACTAGCATATCAGGCTCGCCCGTCACGACAAAATGGGAACTCCCGATCAAAAAATGGGAATCCAGCATCGCATCTTGCAGACGTGAACGCCATCGCTTCATGAGCGGTTTTGGATCCATATGTCGGATTTTCATCAATGCACTGACAAAATTGTCGCACCCGTCCAATCCCATCAAATGATCGAAATGGAGATGCTCTATCAAGGGATTCTTTTTTTGGAGAGCCAATGCCGATTTTTTCATCGAGGCACCGATACTGACCACGACCGCAGAGGTACCCAAATCACGAATTTGTTCTACCGTGATTCCGCCGTTGGCTAATTTTCCCTGCCCCGCTTCCCAATACCCGTCCAATGAGGTCGAAAGGTCAGGGAGTGCATAGGTCTCAAACCCGAAATCCTCACACACCGCTTTGATCTTTTCCACCTCAATCGGCTGCATACTCAGATGGGGTAGGAAAACGAGTTTATTGGGCTTGGTCTCAGTGGCAGATTCGGTAAGCTGTTCGATCATGGCAGTGACGGTAAGTGCCCAGCCGCTCTCCATCCCCCCCTCATAATCGGGAGTATTGACGAACACATAGGGGATTTCGATGTGCATCCCTACTCCGCGCACATCATCCCCTTTGGTCTCGGTCAGACCCGTCGTATGTAGCCCGATCATAGAGGGTTTGAGATTTTTCTCTTTGTTTTGGATGTTCTCAATCGCCATAAGAATCGAGTAATCTCCCCCGTCAAGTACAGCTGTGATATCGCTCACGGAAGTGTTGTTGATCGCGATAGGTTCATTGAAATGGCGGGTAAAGAATACTTTCGTATACGAGGCGCATCCTTGCGCACTGTGCATCAGTGGCATACAATCCTTGACTCCCAAATACGCGAGGGTTGCACCCATCGGTTGAGAGTGTTTGATCGGGTTGACTTGAAGCGGTTTGTGCTCATGACGAGAGAGGGAGAATTCCATGGCAACTCCTTAATAAAAGGAGTATTGCAAGATTTGTGCGAGGAGAAGGTTAGATATATTGATCTATGTCATTAATGAAGGCGGAAAGTAATTTTCCTTTTGATAAATTTTTATTTGAATGTCCCAAATCTTTTCTAATTGCTAAAAGAAGCTTTTCAACTTCAAAAACAATATTAGTACTAGGTTGTTCAGTATTCGCTATAAGGACTTTCCGAAACTCAATCCAAGTATTGAGAACATCATCTGATCCCCAAATAATTAAATCTTCAGTGAAAAAAGTAAGTTTATTGATTATCTCTTGTTCACTTAAAGGAGTAATACTACGCTTTTCTGCAAATACAAGTCCTAAGATAAAACGAATCAGTTCATCATAAAATGGTACTTTTTTTTCTCTATGTTCCTTCATTAAAATGCTTTTGTATTCAAGTCGCTTTGCTACTAAAACAGATATAACGGATACTATAATAGTTGCACAAGCAGCAATTATTCCTGCACCAATCGTTGGATTAACTTTTGAAAAAGCTTCAATTATTATTTCAATTAACTTAAATGCACCTATTCCAATGACAACAATTAAAACCAAACCAAATAACACGTTAAGTTTTTCTCTCATTATTTTCCTTTTTCAATATAAGTCACTCTATCTATGTTTTTTACATTTAAAGTAAAATATTGCATTTTGTAATATTTTACTTTTCCATCACCGTATAATAAACCCCTCTTCCACGTCCGCAACTGAAAAAAAACATCTCTTTGATTGATTTATACCCTCTAATCGTATCAATATTTGATATGATTAATGCAAATCACCTCAAAAATGATATGATTAATCTAAATAATTCCCCTAATCTTCCGTTTACACTAGCGGAGTACAATCCCTCCTATATACTACACGTAGGGAAACTACCATGAAACACGTCCTCCTCCTCAACCTCCACCAAAAATACGAAGGGTTTGCCAACGGCAATCTGACCCATGATCTGATGAACGAAGCCAAAAAGTTTTTCCAAGAGCACGGCTACGAAGTGCGGGAAACCACTATCGATAATGGCTACGATGTTGCCGTAGAACTGGAAAACTTCGCATGGGCAGATATATTTTTCGTACAATCCCCCGTATACTGGATGGGACTGCCGTGGCTGGCTAAAAAATACGTCGATGAAATTTTTTCTGCCGGAAACAACACAGTCACCTATACCAGCGACGGAAGAAGCCGTGACGATGCGTCCAAAAAATACGGAAGCGGCGGATTGATGCAGGAAAAAGCGTATATGCTCAGTTTCACCTACAACTGTCCGACGAGCGAATTTGACAATCCGAACGAATTTTTCGAAGGGATGAGCGTCGATCAGGCCAATGTCGCTTTGCACAAAACGTTTCAGTTTTGCGGAGCAAAACCGCTAAAAACCTACTCCGTCCATGATGTCTACAAATCCGACTTCAACCTTGACGAAGCGTTAGCAGGACTGCAACACACACTGGCGGAAAACTTTCCGCACTAAGCTTCTATTTCCCACGGAGCCGGTTTTCCGACATTGGCGAAAACGGGATTACGGAACGCGTATTTCAAATCCTCGGCGAGATTGAGCAATCCGCCGTATCCGCCGTAACTCGTTTTTTTCTCCTGATTGACGTCGATAAAGGAAATCTTTTTCTTGATTGCGGTGTAAAGACTTCGCCCTCCGGCGAGGAGAATATGGGCACCCGTCGAATCAATAATTTTCCCCTGCTCTGAGGCGGGTTTGGTCATCAAAACTCCGTTTTCACCGAGATATTCGCGTGCTTTGTCGATATCATCCTGCGTCGATTTTGCCACGCTCGTAGCGACCACTTCGATACCCAAATCCTGCAATCCAGATGCGATAGACCAAGCCTTGTTCCCTCCGGTATTAAGAACCGCTTTTTTTCCTGCAAAAAGTGCTTTGTAGGGGGAAATTTTCTCTTCCAATGCCGCCTCTTCCTCCGCGATCACCTCTTCGGCTCGCGCAATGAGTTCAGGGGATCCCAGAGCATTGACGATTTCACGAATGGCAAACGTCGTGTCCCGTTTGCCGTAAAACGAGACCGAAATCCATGGGATGCCGTACTTCTCTTGCATCTTGCGCGTCAAAGTGATAAGTGATTTGGCACAGACGATGACATTGAGCTTCGCGCGATGGGCGCATCGAATGTCCCCGACGCGTCCGTCACCGCTCATGGAACTAAGCACTCGGATACCGATCTTCTCAAATAGCGGAAGATACTGCCACATGTCCCCCGTGACGTTGTAATCGCCGATCAGGTTAATGTCATACGGAGTTATAAATTCCGGCTCTTTAGTACCAATGAGATGTTCCAATACCGCTTCACCTGCAAGGCGAGAACCGAGATTTTTGCTCCCAACAAACCCTGCAGCATGAACAGGGACAACGGGGACACCGTGTTTGTCGGCAGCAAGCTTACAGGTCATATCGATATCATCTCCTACGAGTGCCGTCACACAGGTCGAATAGACAAAAATCGCTTCGGGACGGTAGTTTTCCATGATATAGTCGATCGACGCATCGAGCCGTTTGTCACCGCCGAATATGACATCGTTGGTATTTATCCCAGTAGTAAACCCCATTTGGGTATGGTCCGTCCCTTTGTACGACGTTTTTGTCTCACGGGTCTCCCATGATGCACCCAGACAGGTTTGAGGACCGTGGACAAGATGGACGGCATCAGCATAAGGGAAAAGAGAGATTTGAGCACCGTCAAAGGCGCATCCTCCTGCGGCAAGACCGGGTTTAGGCTTGTCACACCCCTCTCCGGGTTTTTTGTCTTTGCTGTGAGAGCAGGCGCTCTCGTTCATGAGTTCTTTGATTTTAGCTCGGCTTACCACGGAAAACTCCTAGGGAGTGAATTACCAATAGTATGCAAGATTCATACGTGCAGAGGAATTGTTATCCTTTGATAGCCGTTACAACAAAAATCGGATAGCTTTTATCCTCTCGAACAACCGTATAGGCTTCGTGAAATCGGACACTCATAAAACCACATTTCTCGATCGTCTGACGCAGTGCATCACGCTCAAATCCAAAATGGTAAACGCCCTCATTACCATGGCTGTGAAAACTTCCGTCTTCCGCTTCGAGATCGGCGATGGCAACAAATCCGTCACGTTTGAGATGTTTATGAAAGGTCTTAAAGAGTGCGGCGATATCTTCAACATGATGCATTGCCATCGAACTGACAATGCCGTGAAACTGCTGATCTAACGGCTCATTCATGATATCTTGGCATATCGGGGTAATCGATGCGGTATCGCTGTTTTTAGCCTCGATTTGTTCCAACATTTTTTCGGACAGATCAACCCCGACGACCGATTTAACCTGCGGTGCGATTTTAAAACTGAGGAGTCCTGTTCCTGCTCCAAAATCGAGTATATCCATATGGGGCAACAGTGCAATACGGCTCGCTATGGTCTCAAAAGTGGAATGGGCAATATTTTGACGCATATCGCCACTGTCCCACTGAGCGGCAGCTTCATTAAAACATTCTGTCATGATTTCTCTTTTTTTGAACGTATTATGAACAAAATTTCTAAAAAAAAGATTTGATAATAGTAGGAGATAAGAAAGAGAGCTCCTGCCGCAGCAAGAGCTCATACACGAAAGGAGAGATTACGGATTGGGTCCGTTATGACAGTCGTAACACGTAACTTTTTGTTTTGCAGCAAAGGTCTTAGTTTTGCCATCTACGCTAAGTGTTCGTGCTTGTGATGTTGCGGATAAGACACTTCCTCGGTAATCAGAACCGTGACATGCCGTACAACTCGCCCGATTACTTTCAGCAGCGCTTTTGTGCGCACTTACCGCAGCTTGTCCTGTAACGTGCATACCGTGAGGTCCGCCGGTAAAGGAAGTCGGTGTTGTTGCGTGACACGTTGAACATTCCGCAATCGTTCCGGTATGCCCTTGCAAAGCGATACTTTGAACGTTGTCGTTCGCATGGCTGCTTGGATACTCGGCATGGGTTGAACCATGACACGCTTCACATTGAAGATTACCATGCCCTTTGCTAAAGCGGTAAAGTGATTTACCCGCAGCAGGAGTATTAGCCGTAGTGGCAAATTTTGGATCTATAATGGTTCGTAATGTACTTCCGCTAGAGAAAACAGAGGTAAAGCGTGTAAAGTTAGCCGTAGAGGATCCGTTACGGTCATGACATTGTTGACAGTTTGGTTGGTCCAACCATCCTTCACGTCCTGTACGGCCTACATCAGACATTTTACCGTGGCAGCTTTGACAATCGATAGCATTCGCACCGCTGGCTGTTTTAGCATTGCCCATAGCACCGCGTAAACATTTGGTCACCGAACCCGGATGACATTTATAACATGAATCGCGGTTTGTACTGCTGTCCATCGAAAGACCCGTAGTCGGATCGGTCACAGTTGCATGTTTGCTGTGTAACGCTTCGGTCAACGGCTTAATACCGGTTTTCAATCCCGTACCGAGTGCATTGGATTTATGACATGCTGCGCACAATACCGGTTGTCCCGCATTAGCGGTAGCCAAAAGAGTTCCTCCTGTATACGATGCACTCATACCCGCATCGGCAATCGCGCTCGGATGTTTTTCATCATGAAGACGGAGAATATTTTGTTTCCAATCTTTTTCTACTGTCGCATTATTGACCCATCCGGCGGTTGGTTTTGCCGCAGCAACACTGTTGGAGGCGTGACAGGTTGTACAACTCATCTCATCCGAGACCGGAAGTACCACTTTGGTCGTTGCCAATACCGTACCGGCTGAATCTTTTGCTACCACTTTGACCATCGGATAGTAGTTTTTAACCCCTTTATCGTCATACGGAGTTACAGGGATACCTTCAGCTTCCCACCATCCATTTGCTGTATTGTACGTCATCCCAGCCGGAGTAAGATTAGGGGTCGGGTTAGATGTTCCACCAGACAAGTTAAGCCCGTGATCCGGTGCCGGAGAACCGCCAAACAAAGAATAAACCCAGTCCCAAAAATTGGTTTTTGTTTTACTCGTCGTATTGATCGATCCGGTCGTATCGGCAACGGCTTCATAGGTCAAAGTGACACCGCTCATAATATTTTTACCGCTTGTTGCCGTTTTGCTAATAAGATGGGCATGAAGATTATTGTAAGGGGGGAGAATACTAAATACCGAGTAATCTTTGCCGTCTACACAGTGCATCCCGAGATCATTCCATGCTACAAGGGTGTAATTACCGGTTCCGGTTGTTGTACCGGTTCCAGTACCTGTTCCGGTAGATGGCGGAGTGTATCCTTTATCTTTATTCGAATCATCATCTTTGTGTTGTTCAAAATGAGATGTTGCTGATGACTTATCAACGCTGTACGCCGTTTTACCAATAGTACTTAAAACATCGCTATCGGTTGTCGAAGCGCTGTTTAAATCTACTCGGGTTTGCGTTTTAAGAGTCTCTCGTACTGCCGGATCAATCGTAATACCATTGGTGGTATCACCGTCACTGTCAAGCGTTTGAAGGGTTTGAAGGATACGAACCACTTTAGCATCGGAAGTATTGGTCGTATTGACAATATCCAAAGGGGTCACTTTACCGTTTTTCGGTGTTGCCGAACCTATATACATATTTCCGATGTGAAACGTGACCGACTCACCCTCTTTGTATATGAAGTTACCGTTCGAATCGGTAGTACCGCTTTGGGTAGCACTCTCAAACTCCAATCCTGCTACGGGAGCATCGATAAATGTTGCGGTAGAGAGCCCTGCCGCCGTACTGCCTCCGCCGCCACTACCGCCACCGCCGCCGCATCCCGTGAGGATAAATGCCGCTACTACCGATGAAACCAGTCCAATTGCTTGACGCATATTGACTCCTTTAGTTGATATTTAACCGTTATGGTAAACTACCATTGTGAAAATTTGATGAACGAAGGTATACCATGCATCTTTTAATTATTGATGACAATGAAGAATTACTGTATGCACTCCAACAACTCTTGATTGACGCCCATTATCATGTAGATATAGCTAAAACATTAAGGGAAGGAGATGAGTGTATTACTCAAAAAAAATATGATTTGATTTTGCTCGACTGGATGTTGCCCGATGGAAGCGGTATTGATCTGCTGATACGATTACGAAAAGAAAAAATGAGAACCCCTATTTTATTGTTCTCCTCTAAAAAAGAGGTAGAAGACAAAGTCGAAGCACTCGATGGGGGGGCGGATGATTATTTGGAAAAACCGTTCTCCAATATCGAACTCTTGGCACGCATTCGCGCACTCCTTCGTCGTGAAAGCGTTCAAAAACAGACCCTGCTAGAAATCGGAAATTTAAGTATTGATTTTTCTTCTCGCAGTGTACTGATTGATAATACCCCCGCAAAACTTTCGGCCAAAGAGTTTGAATTACTTGAATTACTTATCCTAAATGCCAATACCGTGCTCACCCGGTATCAGATATCGGAACATCTAAGCAGGGATTTTGACCATGTTAGCGCCAGCAATATTGTCGATGCCCATATTAAGAATCTTCGAAAAAAGCTCAATGCCGATGAACTGATTCAAACGGTAAGAGGGGTAGGATATATGATTGCACGATAAGGTTAGAAGGTTCTAAAATGAAACGAAGCCGTTGTCCCCTTCCCTTCCCCTTCACTGATAATATGCAAATCCCCCCGAAGCAGCAGTGCTATCCGTTTACTTAGGGAAAGCCCCAATCCGCTCCCTTCTGCCTGATCCTGTTCTGTCGTACGTACCCGATAAAATTCATCAAAAATATGGGCTAATGCTTCATGTGCAATGCCGCGTCCGGTGTCTTTTATTTCTAATATAAATATCCCCTCACTGTAGCGAAGAGTTACATCTATACTACCAAAAGCGGTGTATTTAATCGCATTAGAGAGTAAATTAATCACCACTTGACCAAAGAGGCGCGGATCACTTACAAACGTATCATCTATGGATACATAGGATGTCGTAATAATTAACTCTTTATCCTCTGCCAAAGGATATACCAACTCTATCGCTTCGCTTATCAATGCAATAGGATCACAAGGTTCCATATGGGGCTCCATTTTCCCCGATTCTGCTTTGGCTAAATCCAAAATATTATTAATAACACCCAACAGATGGTAGGCCGAGTTCTCAATTTTTCCCAATGTTTCCCCTATCGCATCGGGCGTTGAGGGTTGTATCATCATATACTGGGTCAAACTTAATACCGATCCAAGCGGAGTACGTAATTCATGGGACATCGCTGATAAAAATGCCGATTTTGCACTCAGTGCGGCTTGCGTCTTACCTAACAATTCAATCCGTTGCATTTGCAATGCCAACATACGTTCCAATGCGGCATAAAAACGTTCATTGCTCTCTCTCGTAAGCTGAGGTTCAATAATACAGATATAACCGTGAGTCTCATTACCAACAGCATCCAAGGCGATCCTTATTCCATCAATTTCAGACTCTTCTTCGGTAAAATAAACCTCTTTTGCATTGCTGAAACGGCGAATCTCACTCATGGCTATCTCAACGGTCGATTCTTTGGTATCGGATCTGGTAATTGCATTGAAAAAAACGATCAAACTGATCAGTTTATCCCAATGTTTTTCACGTTCAATTTCCAGCCGCTTCATACTCATCCGCGTGGTAAACATCAATGCATTAAAGGAGTGAGCCATTATCCCCACCTCATCATTTCCCGTTTCGGGAACCGTTTGGGTGTAATCCCCCGTCGTCGCAATAGCCATTGCCGTATCCGAGAGGGAACGAAGCGGTTTAATAATACGAAGAACGATGATCCAGACTAAACCTGAAATCAACACAAGACCCAAGGCGAATCCCACTAAAAAAAGCATTTGAAAATGGTACAAAAGGGCAAGTGCCTCATTTTTCGGCATCGCATAATGCAATACCCATCCCTCCAATATTCCGCCAAGGGTGTAACTGTCATGTAAATAAGCATTGACATCGTATAGAGGATGACTGTATTTATAAACTATGGATGTACCGGAAGGAGGGGTTAACCATCGATAAAAGGTTTGGTCGGTTTTTAATTGACGTGAGAAATTTTTCAGCGGATAGCTCAAGACCAGATATCCTAATAAATCCTGCGTGTAAAAAGAGCCGTAAATGGGAGTAAAGAGATAAAGTTTATCTCCCAAATAAAGATGCGATTTTTTGTTTTTGAGGGCAGAGGAAATACTCTGTACATCCTTCGATATAGTATTAATTTTAGCCGCTTCGGATGCGGCGGAAATCATACCGTTCGGAGCCATCGTAAAGAGGACTATAGACTCCCCTAAATCGGTCGCTTTTTGTTCGAGCAGACTGGTGATACGCCGATCCATATCACGGGCGACAATATCATCCATCACTTCAAGGCGGGATAAAAAAAGGATCTCTTTATGCAGCATCTCCATATGAGCATTCAAAGTGTTTGCAACCGAAACCGACTGGGCATGAATACTGTCCTGCTCTTTTTTAAGCATTAATTCTGATTCATGCACCCATAAATAGGTAAGCAAAGCGATAACAATGAGGGCAATTCCACCGACAATGGTCGTAAAAAGCTTGAATATTATCGATAAGGTGTCCCAACGATGTTTCATCGATTACTCTTTTAAACGAAAAAGGATTTTTAAGTGATATTTTAATGCCGTCTCTTCGTCTAAATATCCCATGGAATGGTCTATTTTTGTCAAAAATTCGGCAACGGTTTCGGGACTTCTTAATACTTTCGGAGCATGATGCCCGAGGTAATGCGCCTGAAGCCAATTATGCGCCAGGGTATCTCGGTCCTCTCCCAAAACTTGTTGTTCAAATCGATTACGAAGCGGATTGTCTATCCCCAAATTAAGGGGCAAGATTTTCTGATTCCCCAGACGAAATTTTTTACCCAGATAAATCAAGCGTATCTCATCAACCCCTAATACATTAACCCCAAAACTTTCCCCGGCTGCAACAACAAGCGTTTCGGCCTGAAGGTGTGCTATTCCACCGAAAAGGAGCCAAAAGACAAATACTATTCTCATTGCCATCACCTAAAAAAGGACCGAAAATGAAAAGAGCCATCGATTCAAAAGCGTATCCTGATGTGCCTCATATTCGCTTTTTAGCGCAACATTGCTCAATGGTCGATAGGTATACCCAAGAATAGCACTTCCATCATGCACACGGGTGAGCGGTGTTTTTTCAACCTCACTGCGGAAAATAAGATCATGGGAGGGGCGTATATGCCATACCCCTTGTGCATAGAGATCGTATGATATTCTCCCCTCACCGCTGTCGTGTCTTAAAATAGATTCAAGAAGGAAAGTCCACCTCTTTTGTTCCGTTTTCACCGCACCCGAAAGATAGAATGCCTCACGCCAAGGCTCGTATTGAAAATACCCGCCGCTAAAACGCCACAACGCCTCTTGATCTGCAATATCACAAGCAGCGGCATAATGCCGATAGGTGTCAAAATTATTAAACCCGATATCTAGATCACGGTTGTTCTGCAGCGTCACTGAAACCCGACGCACCGCTCCGATGGACTGACGTGACTCATAATGGATACCGGTGGTAAGTTTCGGAAAAAAATCACTTACAAGACGAGGGCTGGAGGTCGTATCTCGCAATACATTGATAGGTATTTGATTCCAAAACCCGATATCGGAATTAAACTTTCCGATCCGAAGCCGTTCGTTATGACCGAAAAAATAGTCTCCGTAGAGCCGCTCAACATGAATCGCACCGCTGCTGTTCTCATCGCGACGGTTTGTAAACTCTTTTTTATACAAATCTACAGTTTCGAACTCTGCCAAAAAATCAACATGATCGTATTCACCGTACGCCAATAATGCGATATCGTCCACACTCACCGTACGGTTGTTTTTATTTAGATCTGCGATGGATGAGACATACCCCCCTACAATCAAAGGGGAATCCGCTACCTGCCATCCATTTCCGAAGGCATACTCCTCGGCTTGGACAATGAGAGAAGCCATCATTGACACAACTATTATTATTTTTAATGCTTTCATGTCGTAATTATAGTCTTCTTTGAATAAAATTATTTCCAGTGTGCTACAATTTTACAATCACAAGGAGGGGGAGAAATGTTAAAAAATTGTTTTATCGTACTTCTCTTCACCACTTCTCTCCTTGCAAACGTATCGGAGTATGAACCCTACTTTCAAAAAGCGGGAAGTTACTATAATATCCCTCCACTCCTGCTCAAAAACATCGCAACCATCGAAAGTGCAGGAAATCCTAACGCCATTCGGATCAACGATAACGGAACCAAAGATTATGGTTTAATGCAGATCAACTCGATCCATTTTCATAGGTTATCGGCGTGGGGAATTAATGAACGCAACATACTCAATCCCCAAATCAATATCTTTGCCGGAAGCTGGCTCCTCTCGGAACATATCAAAGAACGGGGATTTAACCTCCAAGCCATCGGAAACTACCACTCTAAAACCCAAGCCTACAAAGACAAATGGCTCCATAGACTCATTATCGCGTTAAAAACATCACCATAGTCTCTAAACTATTACTGCAAATTTAACGAGAAAATAGGCAACAGCATCGCGGTGACCATCACCCCGATTATCCCCCCGATAACAAGCATTAATGAGGGTTCCAATACCGATAAGAAAAGGGTGATTTTGTCTTTGTTCGTATCGATATAAAATGATGAGAGGTGCTCTAACATCGAAGCGAGTTCGCTGGTCTCTTCGCCGATTGCCACCGCTTCGATAAACGAATCATCAATCTTGTATCCCACCTCTTGTCTGAGTGCTTTGGAGAGCGACGATCCCTCGACAACCTTTACGGAGGCTTGTTCGAAAAGCGATTTTATCACTTCGGATGAGAGGGTGATGCAGGAGAGTTTGATCGTATTCACGACCGGAATTCCTGAGCGGATCAGTAGCGATGAGATCGTACAAAAACGTGCCAAATCACTGGTCTCGACCATTTTTCCGACAATAGGGAGATTAAGGATAAAGGCATGAATCCCTTTTTTGAAGTCGTAGCTGGTCGCCATTTTATAGGAAAACAGCCCCACGGCACTCAATATTCCCAGAGCCATTACAAACCAATACTGAGCAAAAAAATGGGCCATTGCAATAACAATCTGTGTTAGCAACGGTAGAGCTTGCCCTGTAGATTCAAAAATAGAGGTAATTTTCGGGACAACAACGGTGAGCATAAACGAAATCATCAGTATCGAGACTACTACGATAAACGAAGGATAGACCAATGCCTGACCCAATTGTTTTTTGATTTTTTCCTGTAGAGCCAAATAGAGGGAGAGTTCATTTAAAACCTCCGCTAATATCCCTCGATCTTCCGATATTTTTAGTGTTCCGGTATAAAAAACGGGGAGAGTATAGTGCTCTTGAGATTCCAGAGCTTGTGCGAAGCTTTTACCCTCATTAATGAGGGTAATCAGCGTTTCAAAAAAACGCTCCAGTCGGAGATTTGCATGGTTTTGATGTTTTAAAAGGGTCAATGAACGGATCAGCGGAATTCCCGCATTCAGATAGACGGCAAGATCACGGCTCAGTGTTGCCAATACGCTGTCGGGGAATTTTTTTTGTTTAAACAGAGCAAGAACACCGAAAAATGATTGCTCACGCGTAGAGATATCCGAGTACAAAATCCCCAGAGCCTTGAGCTTCATCTTCGCTTCATCGCTGTTTGCCGCTTCAATCGTTGATTTAAGCGGCTTTCCTGCGCTGTCCAGCCCTTTGTAATGAAACTCCATTACGCCTCTTTCACTCCCACACGGATGATCTCATCAAGACCGGTCGTGTGATCTAGGAGAAGTGCGATGAGCTGATTGGAGAGAAACTGCATACCTCTATCTCGCATAATTTCGCGAATTTCAAAATCGTTTTCACTGGTTTTCAGCAACGGTCGCAGTGAATCATCCAACATAAAGAACTCACCGATAGCAACGCGTCCCTGATACCCCGTATAATGACACTTGACACACCCTTTGGGTTGTGCCACGCTATGCCCGTGCGCAATCTTCAATTCATCGGCATCTTCATTCGACAAACGGACCGTCTCTTTGCAAGAGGGGCACAGACGCCGTACAAGCCGCTGCGCCAATACTCCGATCAAAGTCGAAGTGATCAAAAATTTATCGATTCCCATATCCGCCAACCGTGTAAGTGCGGCAGTAGCGTTGTTCGTATGGAGCGTCGAGAGGACGAGATGTCCCGTCATTGCCGCTTGGATTGCGATATGGGCGGTCTCGGTATCACGAATCTCACCGATCATGATAATATCGGGGTCTTGGCGTAAAATGGAGCGCAACCCCCCCGCAAAGGTCAATCCGGCTTTAGTATTAACGGCAATTTGACTGACGTGAGGGGCATCGTACTCGACCGGGTCTTCGATAGAGATGATATTTTTCTCCGGACTTGCAAGTTGCTGCAAAAAGGAGTGCAATGTCGTCGATTTACCGCTCCCCGTAGGCCCCGTGACCAAGATGATACCGTGTGAATATTTGAGGAGCTCTTCAAACTCCGAGGTCGTTTTCTCATCAAACCCCAACTCACGCAAAGAGGGGATCGAAGCCGCCTGCATCAACAGCCGCAAAACGACCCGCTCTCCGTGGTAGGTCGGAAGCACCGATACCCTCACGTCAAGATTTTTTCCCGCAACTTTGACCTGAGTACGCCCGTCTTGGGGAAGCCGCTTTTCCGAAATATCCAATGCCGAAATGACTTTAATACGACTGATAATCAAATCGATAATATTTTTATCCAAATCGATATGTTTAATCAACGCTCCATCGATCCGAAACCGTACTTCCCCTTTTTTCTCATGGGTTTCGATATGAATATCACTCGCTTTACGCTTGATCGCCTGATAAAAAATAGTGTTGACAAATTTGATAATAGGAGCTGATTCTTCGCTGGTCAGCAAATCCGCCGAATTTTTAATAAAATCAACCAACGACAGCTCTTCATCGATAAATTCGCTGCTGGGAGCCGTTGCAGAGATGTCAAGATCGGTTTTCAGTTCTAAAAATTTCAAGTAGAGATTTTCATACCCTGATTGACCTAAATGGGCTAGGGGATAGCTGAGTGAGAGTTTATTGTAAAGCTGCAGTGCTGCTAACCGCTCTCCCTCAGGGATAATGGCATACGTCTCCCCCTCAAAAGTACAAAACAAAAGGGAGTGGCGAATACACAACGCAATATCAAGGCGCTCAGGATGGGTGAATTCAATACGCGTTTCATCCAACAGGGGAAATCGGATCATGGTTTGAGCTCTTTTTTAGCTTCGAAGTTTTTTGTTATGTTGGCAATATAACGCTCTTGTATCGCATCAAGTTCTGTTAACTGCGCCCGAAGTGCACTTAAATCACCGCTTTTTTCGATGATATAGGGGGTGAGCAGAATAACAAGATTAATTTTATCGTGGGTTGTCGCTTTATCTTTAAACAAAGACCCTAATAAAGGGATGTCCCCTAAAAATGGGATTTTTGTATTGGTTTCATCATTTTTCTCTCGGATCAATCCCCCGATGATGACACTCTCTCCGTTATTGACGATAGCCGAGGTAAGAACCTCACGCTTCGTCGTATTGGGGCGATTAGCGACTGAATTGGGCTCAATATCTTCGAGTTTGGCACTGACCCCCAAAAGGACTTTATGATCATTGGAAAGGCGCGGTTTGATTTTCAAGGTAAGACCGATATCTTGTCGGGTAAAATTTTCCTGGGATATTCCCGTTCCCGTCAACGTCGTCCCCGAACTGATCGATTGGGTTTTCCCCACATATATGGAGGACTCTTGATTATCAATACAAAGAATCGAAGGCTCGGATAAAATATTAGCGGCTCCGTTGGTGTTTAACAAAGCAATATTGGCACCCAATGCAATCCCGCTGGTAAGGCTGGGAAGGGTAATCGCTCCCAGCAATGTCGAATCGAGTGATACTGCCGATGTTTTGCCGTCTCCCAAAAGAGAGTTAAACGTAAAGAGTCCGTTGGAACCTAATTTTCCGCCGGAGAGACCGTATTTAATCCCTACCTCTTGCGATTTGTTTTCACTGATTTCGATAATTTTCGCCCGTACATACACCTGCTGACGATTATGATCCAAATCGTTTATCGTTGATTCAAGACTCTTAAAAAGATCCTCACTGGTGATCACAATCACTGAATTGGTTGCATCATCACTCGTAATGCTCGGCGGCTGCTGCCCCGGGATGAGTGTCATTTTTCCAAGGATCGTATTGAGCGTGGCTACGATGGATTTAGCATCCGCATTTTTGAGAGGGATGACATGGGTGGTATTGGCAATCATCTCATCGCGTGTATCCAAAATTTGTACCGCTTTTTTGATCGTAGCAATGTTTTCGGGGAAATCGGTCACAATCACCGCGTTGGACTCTTTGGAAGCGGTGATTTTCCCGTTTTTACTGGTGAAATGTTTTATTTTTGTCCCCATATTTTCAGCGGTAGAAAAATGAAACATAAAAATATGGGTTTGCATTTGCGGAATTTCGCTTTGTTCCATCAGAGGGAGATTCATTTGCGTCGCATCGGCAATTTTAACGACACTTAAAAAACCGAGTCCGGTGTCCACCAACGTATACCCTCGCGATTCAAGGGTACTTTGCAATATTCCGTACATATCTTTTTTATGGATAGAGCGATTACCCGCATAACTGATCGTCCCTTGTATCTCTTCTCCGATAAAAATATTTTTATGGGTAGAGGTAGCCACCAATTTAATAAAGTCGCTAATCGCCATTCCGTCAATCGAAAGAGATATCTTCTCACTCAGTACAGGGTCTGTTGACAAAGCACCGGTACGGCCTGCCGCAGGGACAATAGCCGCTGATAAAAAAGTGAACAGTGAAACCGATAATAATAAAGTTTTAGCGGGTGATTTCATAGACGATATCCTTTTGAAGGTTATTTCGATTGACGGTGATACGTAAACTTCGCAGGTGCGGTACAAGACCATACACGGCAAGCGCATCGGCGTAGGAGGAGAGTTTTTTATTATTTACAGAGAGGATAACATCTCCACTCATAATACCCAGCTGTGCAAATATCGATTCCGGAGCAATGGTGTTAACTCGAAACCCGGTAATTTTATCTCCATTAGCCACTTCAGAGATATCAATATTTTTCCCGATATTTTGCAGATCACTCATCTGATTCATGATGACTTGATACGCAATCGTGTGCCGTTCATTTGCACCCCCACCCTCTTGGGCAGGATCGGAGATCGATTCGTTTATCACCTCTTGACGCGCCAGAGGATCATCATGTCCCAATCTCAGCGTATAACTCTTCCCGAATCCGCGAAAGGTTGCCGTCGTATCGGTAAGGGCTGTGAGATGAAATACATTTTTATAGATACCGCCCAATGGGACAATAAGGGTTTTTTGCGCATCGCTGATACTCACAAATGAACCGGAGTTTGAGCGATAAATCGCTTTGATACGGTGCGGATCGGGAACAAGAGAGGTAGTGGTAACGGTTTTGGTATGAATGGCACCCTCAAAATGCTCTGCAATGCCGAATTTTTCTCCAAAATGAAAAATTTCAAAAAAGGGATCAAATGCAGAGGCAAACCCCTCGGTAGTGTAATGGGATAAAAACACTCCCCCGACACTCGACAAACTCCACATTATAACCAGCGGCAAGGCGAAGAGGTTGAACCTCTGAAAGAGGGATTCGTTAAAAAGTGCTTTCATACACCAATCCCCCCTTCTCTTGATGTAATTTACTCACAAGCAGTCCATAACCTCGTAACTGCGGCGTAGGATCAAATACAATTCGTACTTTTTGATCGATTAGATCCATATCACCCTCGCAATGACCGAAATCGCCCGTTCCCTCCATTTCGACATGCAAAGGGTGTAAAAGAGAATAGGTAAAAGCGATGGTCTCAATTTTGCCCGGGAAAAAGTTTCGATAGAGGGGCGAAAAAGAGATGTTTGAGAGACTCAGACGATTGACAAAAACCCACGGCGCGATTCGGATATGTTCCACCGAAGCAAATTCTTGATTATCCAGCAATATCTCACCGTTATCGGCATCAAAATAGATAAGTGCATTCGTAAACTCTTCGTTGCTGATAAAAAGATGATACTGCGAAAGGAGCGATTCAAACGTAAAATAGAGCTTCTCTTTCGGAATCATTACGATCACGGCTAACAGAATGTATAAAGCGTATAAGAAACGTTTCATGATTCAATCTCCACAGTAATGTTCCCTTTTGAGGTACCGTTGCGTCGAAGGGTTAGTTTTTTGATCACCAACATGGAGTTAAGAAGTTTATTGGTGATGGCATTAAACTCGCTTGATGAGAGATTGTCATATTCAAAATAGACGTTCCCACCCCGTTTTTCTTGTTTTACTAAGTTGGGATGATTCTTAAAATACTCAAAATCACTTTGCGACTCTTGGATTGACCAACGCGTTTTTAACAGATCAATGCTCTTAACCTGCGCGGAGAGGGTTGCATGCTCCGCACTTAATTCCTCTACCGCAGAGTGTTCCCGATACGCCCCTATTCCCACTAAAACAATCAGCGTCAGCATACTATATAGGGCAAGTATCAATGCTTTAGACTTCATTTTAACCGAACCTCTAATTGGGTGTCATGTTCACTCATCTGCGCATGCTTAAAGCGTTTGGAAATCTCACGCTTAAGAGACTCTCTATCGGCGGAATCATGGGTTTCAATCATTAAGTTGATAGCATTGCCATCATAATCTAATTCCCCTATCCCCTCACCTCGAATATTGATATTCGCAGCCGACGAGGTATTTTCGACCAAAAGACGGTTCGGTTCACCCGGTTTTGAACCCGGAATAAGGACGATCCCCTCCGGCGTTGCACTCACAGCGGCAGAGATAATCGGTGCCTTAGGAGGAATAACACTTTTCCCCTCTATCGGAAGATCGCTGATCTCTTTACAGATCTGGCGAAAATGGAGTTGTTTAGCCTCTTTGGTCTTTAAGTTACTCAAAATCGCTTCGCGTTCAATCGACGTTGCAGGAAGTTTGGAAGATTCCAGCATACGTTGCATCTCTTGATTCAGATGCTGAGAATCTTGATACCCCATGAATCCTTCCGCGATAAGGTTTCCTAAAATAATTCCTAAAATAACAAGGGTTATGGTGAGTGTTTTGGGGGTAAGCTCCGTGGTTGAGAGCCCCTCCATAGGAACCGTTTTTAAAAACGGTCTCGGATAGGAGAGCGCTTCATCCAATTCCACGGAAGTTTTTGCATCGATATACGAAGCATCCATCTCGATAACGATCCCCTCAAGCGTTGTTAAATATTTTCCGCTTGGCAGATGAATCGGGCGCGGCTCTTCGGCGAAAACCCATTGGGCAAATGTCATTTTTTTGATCATTGAAAGATGGGGGATCGAACTGAGTTTTCGTGAGAGTTCATCGGGATTATACGCGATTAAGATATAACGGTTTTCTCCCACTTTTTGCGCTTCATAGCGATATTCAGCACTCAAATCAAACAGTGCCGCACCGTAGCTTGCCGCCTCTTTGGGTGTTTTAACATTGAGACTAACCGCTAATGCCCAATAATCGCTCGGAGAGAGGACTAAAACAGATTCACTCGAAACAAAACTATCAGCCCCATGATAGATCAAAGATTCAGAATGACAAAAAATACGGCTTATGCGAGGGTATTTACCACACAGATATCGGCCAAGACGCGTCATATCAAAGAAACTCAACACGTTGCACTTTCTTATCTAAGAGATTGTATTGAAACCGAATGTGTTCTTCATGGGAATTTTCACTTAATCGTACATCGCATATAAGATTATATGAAACTCCCGGCTTGTAAATGAAAAAATAGGTATCGAACACAGCCCCCAATCCAGCCTCTGCCGCAATTGCTTCTTCTTTGGACGTGTAGGCTTTGGTTCGAAAGAGGGTAAGGGAGCGGATTTTTTCAGCGGAAACATTAGGAAGTACCAAGGAGAGCGTTTCAGGATTGAGTGCATTGAAATCCATTTTATCTCCATCATATCCGATATACCGCTCCCATGGAATCGATAAAATCGTCGTATCTCGTGTCAGCTCTATATAACGTTCCAATATGCGGTTAAACTGCCGTGCATCGGCGATCATGCCATTCTTAAAATCGGGGTACATCCACGCTATTTCCGTATCCGTTCCACGTTCTACGGTATCAGTATCGATTGTATCAAAAACGAGCTTAATAAAAATATCAGCATCCGCAATGGGATGGACAGCAAACACCCGCATCAGTAACGCCATGTTTGCTTCATTGATTTTCCCCTCCGGACTCATAAGAGAGTTAATATTCAAACGACTATAGGGGGAAGCCAGTCTTGCCTTAAGGCTAAAATCTCCTTTCTTACTCTCCAGTTGCAGCGGCAGACGCATTGCTAAATCTAGTTGCTCAGCTCCGGTAATAGCACTCAATAATGTGGGAAGTTGTTGCTCTAAATTATTCACGATAAGTAAAGAAGAAGTTTGGGAAAACGAATTATTCCCACTCCATAATAAACGCTGACTCTGCGTCAATACCAAAGCGACGATTCCCATTAGCAGTGTTATCAGCACCAACGTCATCATCAAAACAATCCCGCGTCTTTTCATTTTTATTCTCAGTTTTACTTATTCTTGTTTATATTTATGAAGTTAAGTATAGCGGGTAGAGATGAATTTTGTATGAATAAAATAGACCCCAAATTCAGACTTAAGTCATCTTTTCTTATATTTCAAATACAATCCTACAGCTATTATAGACAACAGGAGTAATTAAATGCCGTTTTCTACCCGAAGAAAAGCGTTCACCCTCATAGAAATCATGGTCGTTATTATTATTTTAGGGCTTTTAGCCGCGTTCGTCATCCCCAATATCACCGGTAAAAGCGGAGAGGCGAAACAAAAATTGGTCTGTATTCAGATGAAGAGTTTGAATGAAAGCCTCAAAATGTTCAAAGTAGACAACGGCTCGTACCCTACTAGTGAAGAGGGGCTCAAAGCCCTTATCACGAATCCGAACGCCGATGCCTACACATCGTATGCACCAAGCGGCTACATCGAGGGGAAAAAGATCCCTACCGATCCGTGGAACAAGCCCTATCTTTATCTCAACCTCGACGGTGCCGTTGAACTTATCTCTTTGGGAAGCGATGGCAAAGAGGGTGGAAAAGATGAGGATAAGGATCAAAAACTCTCTGAGTGCCGCTGATGAAAACGTCGCGCGCAGGGATGACACTCTTTGAATTGCTCATCGTTATGACGATTATCGGTATCGTCTATTCGATCGGATTATTTACGTTAAAAAAAGAGAAAGTCACCGCCGCGACATTAACTCCATCCACCTTGAAAACCACCCTCTTAGCCCTTTCCCAATCCAGCACCATTCGACTCCTCTGTGATATCCCCTCCCAAGAGTGCCGGGTATTCTCCAATGAGGGCAAAGTGCTTACTACGGCGCATCTGCACACTGATGCTCCAATACTCCGCTATGGCTTTAACCGTTTTGGCGAGCTTCGGGTATTGGGGAATGTGGTTACGAGGACGAACCGTGGCTTGAGCCAAGGGGGATTTGAAATCTCCCTACTTCCTGATGGCTCAACCACCCCCTTGATTCTAAAAAGCAATAACAAATTTTATGTCTATACCCCTCTGGGAGAAGATAAACCCTATATTACCAATAGCGAAGAGGCTTTACGTAAATTTGTCTTTAACGAATCCCTCTACCCGCGCAGAGGAGATGATGCCTATGGCACTCACTAAAGGGTTTTCACTGATCGAAACACTCGTTGCCATAACCATCGCGTCGATCGCAACGATGGCATTGATGAAAGTCATTGCCCATGCGTCAACCACCTCCGCCAATGCCCTAAAACGTTTTGATTCCTCCATTATGATGGGATTAGTCGCAGGAGAAGTCAATGATACCCTTCATGGTAGAACACTCAGTGTGGATGAGATACTACGCACCCGATACAACATCGACCACCCGGCCATTCGCGAATCACTGCAAGCAACCACTTATGAGATCCGTCTTCTCCCCAAAGAGGTCATCAATCCCCTTATGAATACCCCAATAAACGGTATGGGTTCTACCGTGGCGCTCAGTTCCATCGCCATCCAAAAAGTGATCCTCCAAAATCCTCAGGAGAGAAAATCGTTTTTCACCCTCACATCGGGGCTCCAATGAGACGCAACGCCTTTACCCTTGTAGAGTTAGTCGTTTCCATCGCCCTTTTTGGTCTTATCACCGTTTTTTTATTCGGAGCGATTGATGAGTTGCGGAAACAACAGCGCTTTTTTCAACAAAAAGAGGTTGTCCTTTCCAAAAAAAACCAGATTCTATCGCTGTTGCGAACCGATATAGACCGTGCTCAATCACTAAGCGTGTCGGCAAGTGCAAGTAAAAACTTTGATTACGTCTCGATTAGCGGTTCAAACCGATCGTTGTACGGGATCGATCGCCCTTTTGTCGTCTGGATCGTCCTCAAAGCGCGCAACACACTGGTACGACTCGAATCGGCTTCTCCCATCACGTTGCCGATTCGCCCCGAAGCACTCTATCTGACCCATAGTGATCGTATCGGAACACAGTGTGAACTGTTTCGCCTTTATGACTCCCCAAAGCACCGGCTTGTCTACCTCAAGTTTGAAAATCAATCGCCGCTCATTGTCGAAACAGCTAAATAGCACCCGCTTGGAGGGAGAGACAAAGTTCCAAAAATGCCTCTCCGTATCGATCAAATTTCACCTCGCCGATTCCGCCGATCTGTAACATTTCAGATCGATTTCGCGGAAGTTTAGCTGCCATCTCCTGAAGCGTTTTATCGCTGAAAACAACATAAGGAGGGACACTTGAGCGCTTGGCAATTTCCGTTCTCAGCCCTCTTAATTGTTCAAAAATAGTATGATTTTCTTCCGATACGTAATGGGCGCTCTTACCCGATGCTCCCCGCTTTTTCTCTTCCAACCGCTCTTTTCGAATCGTTACTGCGAGGGAATTTTTAAGGATTTGCAACCCGTATTCATCGATTGCAACCACCCTAAAATCCCCCTGTGCCAATGCCCCGAGTTCCATAAGACGATCTCCGATGCTAAGCCATTGACGGCGGCTTTTATCTTTACCGATCCCGTAAACCGAAAGGCTCTCATGAGCGTTTTGCTCTATTTTTTCATTTTTGGAACCGAGGAGAATATCGATTACATAATGAAGTCCAAACCTCTGACCGCTGCGATAAACGGCCGAGAGGAGTTTAAGCGACTCCTGAGTGATATCGATACTCTCTTTGTCCGGTTCCAGACAATTGTCGCAGCGGGTTTCACACGCAATGGCACTGTCATCGAAATATTCGGCGATCAGCCGATGACGGCACACCTGAGAGGAGGCAAATTTTGCGGTCGCTTCAAGTTTTTCGAACGCCAATTTTTTATAGGGGGAGTCGCTTTGCGACTCTATCATCCGCTTACGCTCTAAAAAGTCCGACGCCGAAAACAGCAGCAGCGTAGAGGCATCGACTCCGTCACGCCCCGCCCGCCCGATCTCTTGGTAGTAGTTTTCGATCGTTTTGGGAAGCGAAGTATGGACGACAAAGCGAATATTGCTTTTATCTATCCCCATCCCAAACGCTACCGTCGCAACAACCACCCGAATATCATCGTTTAAAAATGCCCGATAGGTCTCATTTTTTTGTTCGCTCGGGAGTCCCGCATGATAGGCTTGTGCCGGTATCTTTTTAGTTGAGAGAAATTTAGCAAGCTCTTCTGCCTCTTTACGGGTAAAGGTATAAACGATACCGCTCTCATTCTCGTATTTGCTCAAAAACTCCATCAGCTGCTCACGCCCGTTTCCGTTTCGATGAAGGGCACCTATCGTCAAATTTTCCCGAGAGACTTTCGCCCGTATCAAGACCGGTTCTCTGAGCCGTAATTGAGATAGGATATCGTGCTCCACCATATGCGTCGCCGTCGCCGTAAATGCCGCTAGGGGGACATTTGGAAACAACTCGCGCAAACGGTAGAGCTGCCGATAATCTTCCCGAAATTCATGCCCCCATTCACTCACACAGTGGGCTTCATCGACGACAAAAAAGTTTAGGGGGACGTTTCGTAAGAATCGGATAAATTCGCCGCTTTTGAGCCTCTCCGGGGCAACGTATAAAAATTTTAGTTTTGCCGCAGTCGCAAGCTGCATCGTTGCAGTGATCTCTTCGGAAGTCTGCATCGAAGAGACCATCGCCGCTTCGATCCCAAAAGCTCCCAAAGCCGTTATCTGATCGTGCATAAGGGCTAATAGCGGTGAAATCACTACCGTAACCCCCTCCATCAACAACGATGGAAGCTGATAACAGAGTGATTTTCCCGCACCGGTCGGCAAAATCATCATCACATCCGATCCCGCTACGATCGCATCAACAGCCTCCTCTTGAAATGCTCTAAAAGAGGAGTGCCCAAATACCCTTTTGAGGACTTCGTCCTTTTTACCCACGTTTATGGCTCATGCATACTATTTTTAGTTTCATCGAAAAAAGTTTCCTTGTAGTAATTGTTCTTTTGTCCCCATTATATCAGCTGAGCATTTAGCTCTCAGTTATCGGGCGTAATGGCATTATTTATCTCTCAAATGCTACACTGTCATTATGAAAACTACCGATACCCGCTTTTGGGAAACAAAAAAACTAAATGAACTCTCTCATGATGAGTGGGAAGCGCTGTGCGATGGATGCGGCTTATGCTGTTTGCATAAACTCCAAGACGACGAAGATGAGAATGCCCCCGTTTTAATGACCCGTGTCGTATGCCACTGCTATGACATCAAAGCCGGAGGGTGCAGCGACTATCCCAACCGTTTTAAAAAGGTACCGGGATGTACTCAGCTCACGTTTCAGCGAGCCGCAGAGTTCGACTGGCTCCCTGAAACCTGCGCCTACCGTCTGCGCTATCACAATCTTTCTCTCCCCTTGTGGCATCCGCTGATCAGCGGCACACGTGAGAGTGTAAGAGCACATGGCGTTCATGCATTGAATCCGATTCTTGAAACAGACGATATCGATTTAGAAGATTATATTATTGAAGATTAAGGTTTAGTGAGGAAGTTTTAAAAAGAGGTGGAGCGGGAAACGAGACTCGAACTCGCGACATTCAGCTTGGAAGGCTGACGCTCTAGCCAACTGAGCTATTCCCGCATCACGGTGCGAATTATAATCCATTCACCCTTAAGCATTTATTTGACGACGTCTATCGTACACCCTTTTTTACAAAACCTCATAAAACACCCTCATCAGCTACAAAACAGCCAAGAGTTGATAGCATTAACCCAACAAAGCTATATTTTACGTCTAAACCATGGGAAAAGGGACAATGGCAGAAGCTAATGATCCGATTGAGTTCGAAAAATTTCGTAGCCATATCCTAGAAATGCTGGTAAGCAGTGAATTGCTCAATGTCATACTCCAAGAAATTGTGGTGGGAATCGAAAAACTTCATCCGCAGATGCTGTGCAGTATTTTGCTTTTGGATAGTGAGGGGAAACACCTCGGCAACGGTATCGCACCAAGCCTCCCTGATTTTTACAACGAAGCAATCAGCGGCGTTCAAATCGGTGTCGGTGTCGGATCGTGCGGAACAGCCGCCTATTCCAATGAACGTGTTATTGTTGAAGATATCACGACCCATCCGTATTGGGCACCGTACAAAGAACTCGCACTTCGTGCAGGGCTCGCAAGCTGCTGGTCACAGCCTATTCGTTCTTCCACCAATCAGATACTGGGGACATTTGCCATCTATCATCACGATATCCACACCCCAAATGAATCCGATATTTACCTCATCGAACAAAGTGCCAGACTCGCCAGTATCGTTATTGAAAAAAGCGTTGCGGAAACCAAACTTCGTGAAAGTGAAGCCCTCTATCGCCTCCTGACCGAAGATGTATCCGACGTCATCTGGAAAATAGACCTCAATCTCAATGTCACCTATATCAGCCCTGCCGATGAGCGATTACGCGGCTATAAGGCTGATGAAGTGATCGGGCACTCAGTTTTAGAGATGTTTACCGATGAGGGAATTGCCCTTGTTATTGAAAAAATAAAAGAAAGAGAAGCAGACGAAAAGAGAGGAATAAAAACCAACCATACTACCTTCGAAGTGCAACATCGGTGTAAAGACGGTACTCTAAAATGGGGTGAAATCCTCTCCAAGCCTGAGCGTGATACGAACGGTACTATTATCGGCTACCACGGGATAACCCGAGATATTACCGAGCGTAAACAGATGCAGGAATATGTACATCAGCTGGCATTTTACGACTCCCTTACAAAACTCCCAAACCGCCGTCTCTTCTATGACCGATTAAGACAGGCTATGGCAAGCAGCAAACGGAGTCAGAAGTACTGCGTATTAATGTTTCTGGACTTAGATAATTTCAAACCCCTCAATGACACCTACGGTCATGCTATCGGCGATTTATTGTTGATTCAGGCGGCAGAGAGGATTAAAAACTGTGTACGCGAAGTAGATACGGTCGCACGCTTCGGCGGCGATGAGTTTGTCATCATGGTCAATGAGCTCAGTGACGATAAAACCGAATCAATCGTTCAGGCAAAAATCGTAGCCGAAAAAATTCGCGCTACCCTCTCTGCCCCCTACCTTTTCAATATTGATAACAACAAAACCGATCATCTCTTCGAATATTACTGCAGTGCCAGCATCGGAGTACTCCTCTTTATCAACCATGAGGGGAATGAAGATCAACTGTTAGATCTAGCGGATAAGGCGATGTACTTAGCCAAAGAGAAGGGGCGTAACACCATCCATTTTTGTAACGGGATTGATAGTTTACAGATTGAGAAGCATTGAACCGGCCCCTTTTGAGACGATCCCCAAAGGGACTTTGATCCCCTCTTCCATATGATCGGCAAAGATTCGGTTAAGCCATACGCGATTCGTCTGAACATTCCGTAAGATCAAGTACTCTTCTTTATCGACGGTCAAAGTCATGTACGAACCGATATTTACCGCAAGTTTTTGCGTCTCCCCCTCCGGAAGAAGGATAAAATGGAGTGTTTTTTTAGTCGTGTCGACCGTTATATTTTCGACTTTTCCGTATCCGCGTGCACTAAAATAAAGCGATACCGCCGAGTTTAAAATTTTGGAGCGGATGGTGTCCATGGTGGAGAGTTCAGCCCCCTCCACACCCCCTAAAAGGATCATAAATGTAAGAATAAGACGTTTTAACATAGTTTACCTCGTTTTAAAAAGGCGATTATACCTCCTCTAAAGCGCAAACTCCCTAAAATACGTTCAAATATTACGAGGAATCCCCAAATGCCATTTTCCCGACTCGGACTCTCGCCGCACATCCTGCGCGCACTTCAAAAAAGCGGCTTTGTTGACCCCACTGCAATACAAGAAAAGGTGATTCCCCTCGTATTGGAACATCACGATGTTATGGCCAGAGCACAGACGGGAAGCGGTAAAAGTGCGAGTTTCGTGTTGCCGATTTTAGAGCTTTGGATGCGAAGCAAAGGGGAAGGAAAAGCGAAGATCAAAGCGCTAATCCTTACCCCTACGCGAGAACTGACGTTGCAGGTTGCCGAAGCATTTGAAACTTTCGGTGAATTTTTACCGAAACAACCGAAAGTGGTAAGTGTCATCGGAGGAGAGAGCATCGGCGATCAGCTCTACGCCATCCAGCAAGGGTGCGACATCCTCGTAGCCACCTCCGGACGATTGCTCGATGTCGTGAAAAAGAGACAGATGAACCTCTCCCATCTCGATTTTTTCGTCCTTGATGAAGCGGACAAGATGCTTGATCTCGGATTTGCCGAGGAGCTGGAACTTATCCTACAAGAGATTCCTGCACAGCGTCAGAATCTCCTTTTTTCAGCCACCTATCCTCCAAAAATGGTCGCTATCGCCTCTAAAATCACCCAAAAGCCCATAGAAATCACCCTCGAATCCGAAGAGCCGACGGTAATGAGTATCACGCAAAGGGTAATCGAAGTAAACCGTGAAAATCGCGGTCCCCTGCTGCGTCATCTGCTCAATACTGAAAAGTGGGAGCAGGTACTTGTCTTTATGGCCAATAAACGCGCCGCCGATAATATCGCAATGAAGTTCAAAAAATACGGTTTTTCCGCCGACTCATTTCACGGTGACCTCCTCCAAGAGGAGCGTACGTTTACCCTAAACCAATTCAAAAACAAAAAAATCCGTATCCTCTTTGCTACCGATATTGCCGCGCGCGGACTCGATATTGACGATATCACCTGTGTCATAAACTTCGATCTCCCCCGCTCTCCTTCGGACTATATCCATCGCATAGGACGTACCGCCAGAGCGGGGAAATCAGGGACAGCCGTCTCGTTTATCTCCCATGAAGACCAAGATCATTTCGCCCTCATCGAAAAACGCTCCCAAATTAAACTTATACGGGAGCAGATAGAGGGATTTGCCCTCACCGGAGAGGCTCCGCTCAAAGAGCGTGGTCCTCAACCGGTCAAAGGGAAAGGGAAAAGCAAAAAAGACAAACTCAGAGAACAAGCCGCCAAAGATGCCCATAAATAAATCTAACATTCTAGAAGCCAGAGCCAAATGTTACACCTGCTATCGCCCTATGAGCTCATGTATGTGTTCACATATCAAACCCGTCGCTACGAACACGAAATTTATCATCCTGATGCACCCCAAAGAGTTTAAAAAGACCAAAAACGGGACAGGCCGCCTCACCCATCTCTCCCTTCCCAATTCAGAGATCTACATCGATGTCGATTTCACCGACCATACCGCTATCAATGCCCTGATCAATGATCCAACCAATCTGTGCTATGTCCTCTATCCCGGTAAAAACAGCGTCAATCTAAACACCCAAAAGATCGATACGGATGGGAAACAACTGGTCATTTTTATCATCGACTCGACGTGGCCGTGTTCGGTAAAAATACTCCGCCTCAGCCACAATCTACAGCAGCTGCCGAAGCTCAGTTTCACCCACTCTAAAACGTCGCAATTTCAGATCAAAGAGCAACCGGCCGACTTTTGCCTCTCCACCATAGAATCGACACTGACCATACTCGAACTGCTCAATGCACAGGGAATAGAAACCATTCAATCAGAATCATTTGAGCGTTTTTTAGACCCGTTTCTATCGATGGTGGATCATCAGCTTGAGTGTATTTCCAAGTGCAATGAGGATACTATACGGTTTAGAACCTATGGATCAACGGATAATGGATAAAGAACAATGAAAATACAACGTGTAGCTTTTGGGCAAACCAACCCTCAGAAAAAAAATGCCGTTTTTCTAGCCATCTACGTCGAATCGATCTCACCGTGGAGATACTTCAAAGACGACATGCAGCATCTCAAATGCCCCGCACTGATTATGATCGACCGATGGGATGGGCGGATGGGATTTCCGGGCGGAACGGTGAATGAGGGGGAGAGCCTGCTTGATGCATTGGTGCGGGAGATCAAAGAGGAGATCGGAATCACGATCAAACCCGATAAAGTACATCCGATTGTGAGCCATGAAACGCGCCTCGTCACCCACCTATACGGGCTAAAAGTACTCGAAGCGGAATTTTTGCATATCTATTACCACATCCTCAATAACTTCTCCCGCTCGATCCTCCTGCATGCCTACGAAGAGGGGGATGAGTCGCACTTTATGTCGGAGATTACAGGGATCAAAATCGTCCCGCTGATTCAGCATGAGAACAAAGGGATCGTCCGCTTCATTGAAAACTCTTTTGCCGGCTCATCCCGAGAAGACCTCGACGTATTGCTGCGAGAAATTTTTCACATCAACCTCTAAGAAATACTTTCTCCGCCCAATAACGTCCCGATACTCGCTATCTCATCGTCGGTGAGTTTAAATTCAAAAATGGCCAAATCCTCCTCCATATGCTCCTTTGCCGTCGATCCGATCAACGGGACAATCCCCGCATGACTCAAATACCGATAGAGTATCTGCGCTTCGGTTTTGTCATACTTTTGGCTCAGGGCAAAAAACTCGCGGCTTGCTAAAATATGGGGATTCGCAGTCAAACTCCAAAAGCTCTGATAAATAATCCCCCGCTCAGTACACCAGCGTCTAAGTTCGACGTCATATCCGCTCTCAGCGTAAAAGCGGTTTTGCACGACTGCGGGCTTCACCTCAGCATCACCGTACAGTCGAACCAGTAGTTCCAGATCATAGCAGTTGCTAATCCCAAGCTGACGCGCTCCGCCGCTATGATAAATAGTTTCCATAGCTCTCCACACTTTTAAAAGATTGGGATACGGAAAAAGAGGGGAATGGAGCACCAGTGAATCAACATATTCCGTTTGAAGATTTTTTTTCGAACGTTCAAACGATTGTGCTACCTGAACGTCCAACGCCCCCTTAGGATCATAGGGGATTCGCATAGGGTCTTGTCCCGAGAGAGGGGTGAATTTTGTCTGTACAAACAGCTCTTCACGCCCTATCCCCATTGTTGAAAGCCGCATCAACGCCTCCCCCACCAAAGCTTCTTCATAATGTTTGGGCTGACACGCCGTATCGATTCCGCGAAATCCGCATAGAATCGCTTGAACAACCAAATCGGCGGTGCGCTCTTTTTTCCACGCCGTACCGTAGATCAGTTTGGGCATCTTAATATTTTTGGATGTGGTGACATAGGAGCAAGTGTGCATACGGGTATCCTCGGTAAAACTGCGGATAGTATAGTGGGTACAAACTCACTTTTAACTTTGCAAAAATTCCATTTTCTTCCGATTCAGGGGAGATTTAAAAATATTCATCACCACAGCGGCGTGCTATAATCTCTCATTTATTATACAAAGCGATAACACCATGACATTAACACCCGAAAAAAAAGAATTGATCAAAGAGGCGACACTCGCCTACAAACACGACGTAGAACAACTCAACCGTCTTCTCGAAGCAGAAAACGACGATGAGCGCCGAGAAAAGCTCTTTTGGCTTCGTGCCATAGCCAGTATTGAGCAAGGGTACAAAATCGGTCTTTTCGACAACGAAGAGCTCGACGAAACACAGCTCGACGCGATGGGGCAAGAGGCTCAAAAACATTTTCACAACATGTACGATCCCGAATTGGTCGATGATATCGCCCTCCTCGACGACGATATGAAAAACAAATTTTTTGATGATCCATTAGGGTCAAAAAAAGCCCTTATGAGCGAGTTGAAGATTACATTATAAAAACTTTGTTGAAATACTAAAAGATGTAGAAAAAAGTATAGGAAGTAAGAAGATTAAATTATGGGCCACTTAGACACATTAAATAATCTTTTCAACACGTATTATAACGCAATATTTTTTTACTCAACCGGAATATTCCGGTTAACTTCATTTATTAAAAAAATGTTATCAATTGATTGATTATTTAAAGAAAGAAACCGACATAGATCACATAAAACCATGATAAAAACCCATGTAATATAGCCCATAATATAGAATGATGATGATCGTAAGATATGACCATTGCCAAAGCAGTTCCAAATGAAATGAAATAAGTAGCATCATTCTTCATATTCGTAAGCTCTCCTATCCTATCTTAAATTTTCTTCCATCGTCCATTTCATCCCAAAACGCTTGATCGTCATAGTCATAGCTTCCCCCTTGTTTAAGGTATTGAGAAAATTATAACACTCTTTCGACTATTCTCCTCGCCAATTAGCTCTTTGCCCTTGTACAATAGTGAATACCTAATCGCTATTTTACATTTACCATGATACGATGAAATATCGTAACTTATGTAAAATGGTATAATATTTATATAAACCTATAGTCAAAAAATAATTCAAAGGTATAAGTTATATGAAAAAAATTGCTAGTCAGATTAAAAAAATAAGAAGTATCAATATCGTACTTTTGTTTTTATGGACATTTGGATTTATGATAGCGATATTACTTATTTCTGCAATATTGGAAAAAAAACTTGAATCCTCTGATAAATTAATTGGAGCATTGGCAATTTTAATATCTGCAGGTATTGCATCTGCAAGTGTAATGAAAAACATTGTAGAAACAAAAGAAAATGAGCAAGAAAAAAGTGAAAAAGAAAAAGAACGAAAGAAAATTTTTGCACAAAAGGTCATGAGCACCATATTTATTACAATAGATTCTTTATCTCATAAAGCTAAATGCATTCCTACTTCCAAAATTTATGAGTTCAAAACTGATTTTAAATCAAATACTGAAGCCACCAAAAAACTTATCGATTTAATTTTTTCAGAATCCATTTTACCTTATTTACCTGATGAGAAACAAAAAATTATTTCAGATTTTTATAGTATTTTTTATCGCTTTTTCTCAACTTATGAATTTTCCTTAGAAATATCATCAACAATATTAACATTTGAAGATAATCCTTCTGTATATATTTATACAAAAACATTAAAAAGTTTAGCTAAAGAGTATATTGATTTACAGGAAAATTAGTAGATCAGGGGGGCAGGTATTCAATATTCACTTTTACGTTATGTAGAAAAAAAAGTTAAACAAAAAGCTTTTTATAATCCACATTGCCATAAACAAGATGCAATATTTTAATCAAATTTATCGAAGGATTGTAATGATAAAAAATGAGGTAATTGTCCACGATCAAAATCCGACAATCAGATTTGATCTTTTTCTTTGAGCAGGCAACACCTATCAAAGGGGTATGAGAAAGATTGCCAATCGCTTTTTCAAGCCGATAAAAATAAGATTTGGCAGATTGAGGACTGTCTTGATATATGTGATCGATTAAAGCCTCAAACTCATCAAGAGCCGTTTGAGTGTATTCGATTGTAGTCAAAAAGCGTACTTAGTCTTAATTTGATCAATAACTTCTTGATGATTTGCAACGGTAGGTGCCTCTATTTCCCGATTCAAAAGGGTTTCAAGTTCTGTATTGAAGTCATCTTTTTCAGGTGTCAGCATAACGGCATTAGCAGGTAATGTTTGAACGAATGCTTTGAGTTTATCAAGAATTGTTTCGTCTTGAACTTCAAGATGATAGGCTAACATTAGTCTTCTCTCTTTCGTTTTATCTACCATATCATACTACATTCTACGTCAACAAATGTATTTTTCTATATTTTAAACTGTTAAATTGATTGCAAGGATAGTGTATTTTTAAGGTGGTGGGTCAAGCAGGATTTGAACCTGCGACTACTCCGTTATGAGCGGAGGGCTCTAACCGCTGAACTATTGACCCGATTGAGGAGCGGTATTATAAACGCTCTTTGATTAGACGAAGCTTTTTTTACCCGTACTGTCATACAGATAGCGAAATCGGTACGCCAACAGATTTTCCATAATGCCGAACAGCACCATAAAATTGACAAAACTGCTCCCGCCATAGCTGAACATGGGGAGCGGTACTCCAACTACGGGGGCAAATCCGATCGTCATAGCGATGTTGACACTCATATAGATGAATACAAACAAGGAGAGGCCGGCTGAAACCACCTTGATGTAATAATCCTGCGCCCAAGAGGCAATCATCATCAGATGGATGATGAGTGCGGCATAGAGCGAAATAAGCATAAACGCTCCGAAAAATCCGGTTCGTTCTACGACGTAGGCGAAGATGAAATCACTTGAGGCAATGGGGAGAAATTTCATCTGGGTTTGGGTGGCATCTTCTTTGGCTTTACCGAAGAATCCCCCTGAACCGACGGCGATAATCGACTGTTCGACGTGGTAGCTCGGTTTTTCTCCTACAAAATCAACAAGACGCTGTTTTTGGTAATCGTGAAGCTGGGTGTAGATGAGCGGCATAGAGACGAGCAAAACGGTTGCCAATCCGACCCAAATTTTCCAGTGTACTCCGACGACAAACAAAATCCCATACCCCAACATTACGAGTACCGTCGCCGTCCCCAAGTCGGGTTCTTTGGCAATCAAAAGAAACGGTAATACGATAAAGAAAGAGAGTTTCACAAAATCTTTGAGTCGATACCCGTCTCTTGGCGGCGGATTGCGGTGGATCAGATAGGCGAGCATCAAAACAAATGCGGGTTTAATCAACTCGGAGGGCTGAATCGTAAAATGGACAAAAGGGATCTCGATCCACCGTTTAGCTCCCAAACGGGCATGCCCCACAAATTCGACGGCCACGAGTAATATAACACTGCCCCAATAAAAAATAGGGATCGTCCAAAGCATCTGACGCACCGGCAATAAAAAGAGCGTTATAAATGCCCCGATCCCTACGGCAACATAAATAAGGTGCTTTTGCCCAAGGACGGGATGAATCTCATGTATCAACCAACCTGAAGTAAAGACAAGAGGAATCAATAAGATGACGGTTATAAAATCAAAATGTGCTAGAATTCGGCGATCAATATTAAGCACTGCAATCTCATTCGTAAAAATTTTTAGCTGATTGTATCATAAAGGGCGTCAATGAACAGAGAAAATGTGACACTTTATGTCGAGGAAGCGATTCGGCTTGACCTTTTTTTAGTCCAAAAACTTGGGCAAACCCGTAATCAGATCTCCCAGTTGATCGAGCAGGACTGCATCCGTGTCGATGGAAAAGCAACCTCCAAACCCGGTCTCAAACTCAAAATCGGCCAAAACGTCGAAATTATTTTTCCGGTAGCCAAATCAACTCCGGCACTGAAGATCGATTTTGAGGTAGAGATACTCTTTGAAGATGACGACATCCTTGTCATCAACAAACCTAGTTCTCTTACCGTACACCCTGCACCGAGCGTCAAAGAACCGACATTGGTAGACTGGCTCAAACATAAGGGGATCAGCCTCTCAACCCTAAGCGGTGAAGAGCGCCACGGAATCGTCCACCGCCTAGACCGTGGAACCAGCGGCGCGATGGTGATCGCCAAAAACAATGTTGCCCACGAAGCCCTCTCGGCACAGCTGCAAGACAAGAGTATGGGGCGCTATTACATGGCGGTCTCTACCCCTCCGCTCAAAGAGGACGGAATGATCATCGACAAGCCGATCGGACGGAGTGCTCAAAATCGTCTGAAAATGGCGATCAGCGAGAGCGGCAAAAGTGCCAAAACGCAGTTTCAAAAAGTTCTGTTGTCCAATGATGAAACCCAAGAGCTGATTGCGTGCAAACTTTTCACCGGACGAACCCATCAGATTCGGGTTCACTTAGAGTCAATGAGCCGCCATATCATGGGCGATCACCTCTATGCATTACAAGCAAAAAGCGATAAAATGGAACGTATCTTGCTTCATGCTTACATACTCTATTTTACCCATCCAACGACCCGTGAGCGCGTCCAATTCGTGGCTCCGCTTGAGGCAGTGATGGAAGATTATTTAAATAAACATTTTGACGAAAAGGAACTTCATGCACTCATCGATCCGTTACGCTTTGAGCGTCTCTTTAGCACTGAGCCTCTTTAGCGGCTGTGCGCCGAAACCGACACCAGAAAAAATAGTTGCCATTGATTCGACCCTCCCTGTCCTTTCAATGAACGGCTTTATCTCCGATATCACCTCTTCGGCATTTGAATGGAAACCGGTCGAAGATCCTCGTGTAACGGGAGTCTATGTGTACCGTAATTCTCCGGGAACTGAAGATCAGAAGCTTCACCGTATTGCCACTATCGACAGCCGTTTTTCGACCCATTTCGTCGATAATGACCTAAAGCCCAATACCCAGTATCAATACCGTTTTTCAACATTTAATAAAGAGGGGAGCGAATCGATCGGCTCTGAAACCCTCACCGTCGCTACCCAACCGATGATTGTTCCGGTCAGTTTTTTCCAATCGGTCGGAAATATGCCGCGCAGTGCAAAACTTCTCTGGCGTCCGCATCCAAACGGTAAAATCAGCAGCTACACGATTGAGCGTCAAAATGTCAATGATCAGACATGGTCTGAAATTGCAACCGTCAACGGCCGTTTAAATGCCGAATACATCGATCGTGATCTTAAAGACGGCCAAGTGTACTATTATCGTATCAAAGCCCATGCGTATGATAAACTTGTTACTGAACCGAGTGAAATGACGAAGGTTATCACCAAGCCGCTCCCTCCGGAAATCAAAAATATTACCGCCACGAATAACGTTCCTCGTGCGATTACCCTCACATGGGAACCGAGCACCCTTAAAGATTTAAGCCACTACAATATTTACCGTTCCACCTCACCCGATGGGCTATTTGATTACCATGTCAAACTTGAAACAACCACCTTTACCGATGCTATCAAAGAAGACGGCAAATTTTATTTTTACAAAATAACAGCAGTCGATAAAGACGGTTTGGAAAGTCCTCTCTCCTCCGTCGCAACCCAAGGGTCAACCCTCTCTAAACCGCAGCCTCCGATCGCTTATGAAGGTAAAATCGTCGATAAAGCGGTGGATTTGCAATGGAGCAAAAACGATCCTCGTACCGTCTCATATACGGTGATCAAAACAACCAAAACCAGCTGGATCAGCCGAGAGAGCGTCGAAATTAACGCTATAACAGAAACTAAGTTTCATGATGCCGCTATCCTTGCAAATACCGATTATCTGTATGAAGTTATGAGTGTTGATAAAGACGGTATCCGTTCCCTTCCGACCAAAGCAATTGAACTCAGTTACGAGGCTAAATAAAACCTATGCCGCATTTACACCTCGAATCCTTTAACACACTCTCCTTCCCCGCTACGTGCGGAGAAGTCGAATTTGACTTTATCGCCACCAATAATGAGCGAGAACAAGAATCGCTCATCGCTACCCGTTATAAAGGGCGAAAGTTTTTTCTCCTTCATAAAAAAACACAGACCAAAGAGCTTCTAAAAAGTGACAAGATCACACGCCCCTCTCCCAACTTTTTAGTCAAACATGCCCTCTTGGCATATGCAGAGTGTTCAGGGTCAAAAGTCCTCGATTCAAACGTCGATAATGCCCCTGAGAATACCCATTTAAAATCGCAAAGTGCCCTTAAAACCATCGATTTCTTTGCCAATGATTTTCCAAAAGATCGTGAAGTGCGCATTGAGATCGGTTTCGGTTCGGCACGCCATCTGCTTCACCAAGCAGCGGCTAACCCCGATATCCTCTTTATCGGATTAGAAATTCACAAACCCTCTATTGAGCAGGCACTCAAACAAATCGTAATCCAAAATCTCAATAATATTATGGTGCTTGACTACGATGCACGCCTATTTTTAGAATTTGTCCCCTCAAATATCGTCGGCACAATCTACGTCCACTTTCCGGTTCCGTGGGATAAAAAACCGCATCGACGCGTTATATCCAAAGCATTTCTAGAGGAATCTACCCGCGTACTTAAAGTCAATGGAACGTTGGAATTGCGCACCGACAGTGAAGAGTATTACCGATTTGCCTTGGAGACGTTCAGCTCACCGACACAAAGCCGATTTGATGTTCGAAAAAATCAAAATATCGCTATCAGCAGCAAATATGAAGATCGATGGAAACGTCTTGAAAAAAATATTTATGACGTTACTTTTACGTGCGAAATCCAAAGTCCTGAAGCATCGAGCGAAGGAGACTTTACTTTCTCATCCTCCGCTATTTCGAAAGATGCGATCGAACGAATCGGACGAGAGACCTACAAACGAGAATGGGGCTTTCTCCACTGTGAACGGAGCTTTTCTATCAGTGAAAACAGCTGGATGCTCCGTCTTGCAATGGGGAGTTATGACCGTCCGGAACACAGCTATCTCATCGTTGAAGATGGCCAAGCACGTTATTACCCTACCGATCCGGTCCGTTCATCCGCAAACCTACACGCCCACATCTTACTAGACGAGTTGCTCAATGGATAAAGTTATCATCGCCGACAATCTCTCCCTCTCATACAAAGAGTTCGAGTCCATTATCTCTAAGGCTACTTTCTCGATCGACGCGGGAAGTTTCGTATTTATTACCGGTGCCAGCGGAAGCGGGAAATCGACACTGCTCAAATCATTTTACGGGGCGATAGAACCTCGTGCCGGAAGCCTTATCGTAGGAGGTGTCAAAATGAACCGTATCAGCACCTCTAAACTCAATTTCCTACGCCGCCATATCGGTATCGTTTTTCAAGATTATAAACTGATCAAAGAGTGGACTATCGAAAAAAATGTGATGCTCCCCCTTATCATCTCCGGCTATACCAAAGACGTCAGCGGATCACAAGTCGAAAAACTCCTCGGTCATGTTAAACTCATCCATCAATCGGGCAAATATCCTCCTGAGCTCAGCGGAGGAGAACAACAGCGGGTTGCGATGGCGCGCGCCCTCGCCCACAACCCGATTTTAATCCTTGCCGATGAGCCGACCGGAAATTTGGATGACTATTCGTCCCAAGTAATCTGGAACCTTTTGGAGGGGGCAAATACACAGCTCAAAACGACCATTATCGTCGTTACCCACCATATTCCTGATGGGCTCAATGTCCCATACAAACACTTTCATATCGAGTTGGGGAATATTCATGAAGTCGCTTAAAAATCATATCTCACTTATTATTGCCCTCTTTACCGTCCTTTTTTCCGTCCAAATTTACGTGGGGGTAGACCGTACCATTGCCGCCTATGAAACTCATCTTAAAAATGATTATTCGATCATCGTGGTTGCCAATAAATCCCTCACCGAACCCGAATTTAAAGCGATGCACTCTCTGATAGAGCGAAGTGAAGCGATCAGTGTCGATCAAGTATTGCAACGGCTACAAGGGGAAATGTCCAAAAAGAATCTTGATCTTTTGCGTATAACCCTTCCAAAATTTTATCGTCTCTATCTGAATCGTTTCCCCACGCCCGAAGAGATTACCAAGCTTCAGAAACGTCTCCAAAGCAATGCTGCTATTCAACGGGTAGAAGGGTATTCCCAAACACACGATACCGTCTATAAATTGATGCTTTTGTTTAAAGATGTTGTCCAGATTTTCTCTATTGCCATTGCGGCCGTAACATCATTGCTCATCCTTAAAGAGATGCGTTTGTGGCAATTTCAGCATGCAGACCGCATGTCTATCATGGCCCTTTTCGGTGCACCGGTATGGCTCCGCTCAGCTGTCCTCTTCCGTCTTGCAATCGTAGATGCAATTATCGCTACGATCATTTTGTGTTTAGCTTTTTTTATGATTGACCAGTATGGGTGGATGGACGTATTGCTTCATACCGTCGGAATCGATGTGCAATTATTTGACTTTTTGGGTGATTCGCTACGCTCACTCCTCATTGCCTTGGGAGTTTCGATTCTATTGACCCTCACCATCGTTATCGGGCATCAAGAAGAGGAATAAATGAAATTTTCCCATTCTCTTGTCTTAGCCTGTCTTTTGTGTGTCGCAGCCGATGCGGCGCAAATCGATGAAAAGATTCAATCCACATCGAAAAAGCTGACCGAGACCAAACAAACCTATTCTTCCCTAAATGCCAAACTTGAAGAAACTGCCGGAAAAATCATCCAGCAAAAGCAGATCGTCGGGGTGCAGCAAGAACATATCAATACTCTGGTCGAAGAATTAAAATCCAAAGAAACCGTCTATCAGACAAGTAAAATGACCCTCAAAGGGCTCGAAACTCAGCAAAATCAACTCATAAAAACTCAAAATGAGATTGAGCAGCGCCTCGTTTTTGCCATTGCACGAAATACCTCAATCTCCTTACTCATCAACGATGACCGTGCGAAAGAGGCCGATGCTATTATTACCGAAGAAGCTCTAAAACTCCACCTCAAACAGATCAATCAAGAGATTAAAGAACTCAATTTTATCTTCTCCGATAACGCGGATAAAATTGCAGGGCTCTCATCCCAAACAACGGTCTTGAAAAAATCGATTGCCGTCATTGATCAGCAAAAAAATAAAGTGTTAGAGACAAAAAAAGAGAATGAAAAAGCAATCTCACTCCTCGAAAAAGAGAAAAATGAGTATAAAAAATCGCTTGATCGGATTCTAAATCAGCAGCGTTCACTCCAAAATACGCTGGCAAGTCTCAATATTATCAAGCGCGAAGCGCAACGTCCTAAAAAAGCTCCACCGCCTCTCGTCGCTCCGAAACCGGGGGCTAAACCGGTTCCGGAGGACGTTCGCCAAGCGGTGGCTGATTATCAACCTTCCGCAACAGCGGCCTATTCGGGTGAGCGGACGATTGCTCCGCTTGATGGTTATATCGTTACCAAACGATTCGGTCCCTACACTGACCCTATTTACGGAATCAAAATTTTCAATGACTCCGTTTCTCTAAGACCGAATGGAGATGACAAAGTTAAAGCGGTATTCAACGGAAAAGTCATTCTGGCAAAACCGACTGCGATGCTCGAAAATGTGATTATTATCGAACACGACAACGGATTGCATACGATTTACGCGCATCTGGACAAAATAGCCCCAACCGTAGAGGTAGGGAAACGGATTAAACAAGGCTCGATCATCGGACGGGTAGGAAAAGAACTGATGTTCCAAGTAACGCAGCGCAATGCCCATATCGATCCATTGCAGATGATCCGATAAGGAAAAATTAAAGCACAGCAGTGTGCTTTAAAACGGCCAAACAGCCTCTACAAGCTTGCTTCCCCATCCACGGTTGATAGAACGGTCAACATCACCTTGATTGGCGTACATAATCTTCGCATCTGAAATCTTGGCAGAGTTGATTTGATTGTTTTGATCAATATCATACGGACGAATAACGCCGCTAAGTTGCATAATCTGCTTTTGATCATCCACCATTATTTCTCGGCGTCCAGTGATAAAATAATTGCCGTTTGCCATCACTTTTACGATTCGAGCAGATACCGTCGTTGTGAATGAAGCATTTTTAGTTGCTGCCCCGGATCCTGAATAACTCGATGTTGAGCCTGCTTTAAATCCGATATTTGCCAAACCGTTTAATTTGTTTTCCGCAGCATTAACCGCCGAATTATTCCCTGTCGAAGTAAATGCCCCGCCGCCGAGGCCAAGGGCATCCGCTTCACTGAGAGCTTTACTGGCTTTACTCGAACTGGTTGCCGTTTCTGAAATAACCACCGTTACAATGTCATTGACGTGCATTGCTTTATGATCCGAAAAGAGAGGACTGTCCCCTTGACCGAACAAACTTCCCCGAGAAACGAAACTGCTCTCTTCTTCCCGAGCCGGCATTTGCTCAACGTAGGCAGGAGGGGTAAAGGCGATTTCCGGATCCGCCAGTCGTGCCATACATCCACTGAACAGCAACGGCACGGCAACAATCGAAAGATAAAGAGGTATACGCATTGTGTGCCATCCGGATAATTGTTTGGGGCATCTTTAAATACCCTTTAGCTATAATAAAGCAATAATAGTTCCAAGGAATACCAATGACACTACGTGAGCAGATTAACGACGATATTAAAACGGCTATGAAAGAAAAAAACGTTGCCAAACGTGACGCACTTCGTCTTCTGAGCAGCGCAATGAAACAAATTGAAGTGGACGAGCGCAAAGAGCTATCCGATGAAGACATCATTAAAATCATCCAAAAACAGGTCAAGCAACGCAACGATTCAATGACTCAATACCGCGAAGCGGGTCGTGAAGATTTGTACGAAGTAGAAGCAGCAGAAGCGGCCATTTTTGAAACCTATTTACCGCAGCAGCTCAGCGATGAGGAACTTGAAAATGCCCTTCGTTCTATTATCACGGAAGTGGGTGCAACCTCCATGAAAGAGATCGGTAAAGTGATGGGTGCCGCATCCAAAACACTCGGGGCACAAGCCGACGGCAAACGTATAAACGAGTGTGCTAAAAAGATTTTAGGCTAATACACTCACGGATTAAGGGAATGTGGTCTACCGTAATGGAATCCTTGCGCGTAGTCCACTCCGATCTCTTTAAGTACCGCTAACGTCTCTTCATCTTCAACATATTCCGCAATCGTCTTTTTACCGAACTCTTGAGCGATTTGGTTGATATGTTTGACAAAGATACGGTCTTTATCATTAACCGTAATATTTTTAACAAATTCACCGTCGATCTTAATGTATTCCGTATCAAAATATTTTAGATAAACAAACGACGAGAATCCCGACCCGAAATCGTCCAGAGCAAATGAAATCCCTTTCCCTTTCATCGCCTCGATAATCTCCATCAGTGATTTAACATTATGAATCGCTTCTCGCTCCAAAATTTCAATGACAATTCCCGTATCCGCTCCGGCGTGAACGTTTTTCATCCCATGCTCTTCAATAACGGAGAGATACTCTCCACCAAAGAGGCTATGAGTAGAGAGATTAAAAAAGAATTTTTTATCCCACATATTCAGATTCGCCCGATTATCAAGCCCTTTAGACAAAATTATCTGATCAATTTTTGATGCCATTCCAAGGCTCTCTGCTATTTCAATAAACTGTCCTGCCGCCATATACCGTTTTCCGTCACGAATACGGGCAAGGACTTCATATCCGAAAATCTCATTCGTACGGATATCATAGATAGGTTGGACAAACGGTTCAAGGCGATCTTCATCGATTGCACGGCGTAAGAACTCCCCTTTTTTCTGAATCTCAGCCGCCATCTCCTGATCGCTCTGATCGGCACGGGCAATGGTATTTTTTCCGGCCCGTTTGGCTTTGTACATCGCCAAATCCGATCCGGTAAGGAGCGATTCAATATTTTCTCCCTGTTCCGGATATTCCGCGATACCGAAACTCGCCGTTAATGTAATCTGGTCAAACATCAATGAAATAGGGGTAGATTCCAGTTGTGAGCGAAGTTTTTCTACTACGGCATACCCGCTTTCATAAGGCGTTTCCGGTAAGATAACCGCAAACTCATCCCCCCCTAAACGTGCCAATATGTCGGCATTTCGCAAATTAGAACCGAAAATTTCCGTTACCTCTTTAAGTACCAAATCCCCTGATGCATGACCATAGGTATCGTTAATGTATTTAAAGTTATCCAAGTCGATCATTAAAATCGAAAACTTATGATGATGGCGATCAGAGCGTTTAATCTCATAGGAGAGAAACTCTTCAAATTTTCGACGGTTATAAAGCCCCGTCAGATAATCACGATCAGAAAGTTGCTGGAGCTTTTCATAGTAATCTTGGATCGAATCGAGCATTTTATTGAAGTAGTTCTCGATATTTTTCACTTCGAGAATTCTTGTTTTAAGACTCACCCGTTTGGCCATATCGTTTTTATTGATAATGTCCTGAATCATTCCAATAAATTGTTTTAACGGTTGCACCAACAAGGCATTCAAGCGAAAATAGAGAAGAATAAAAATAGCTATGGTAAATAAAGTAAAAAAGATAATAAAAGAGTTAATCATCATCGTAAGGGAAATTTTGAGATTTGCGACCGGGAATCGAACATCGATAACACCGTTTATATCTCCAACCTTAGCATTTGTATGGCACGCAATACACTCTTGATTAACCACAATCGGATAGAGATATCGGATCTCGTCATCGCCGGTTAAAATCTCTTCTCCTTTTATCGCTCGTGCAACCATCGGATCGTGTTCCCGAATTTTTTTATCGTTAGGGCGATCACCAAAAAGTGCAGCAACAATAGGACTACGGTATGCGTTAATACGCATTTCCGGCTCAACGTTATTGAGCCGGACAATAATCGCATCAAGTTCTTGCTTGCTCCACCCTTTTTCCATCGCCGAATAGAGCGCTTCAAAGGCCATTCGACTTGTTTTACGTGCATCAACACGGGCTAGATCATCGACAGCACGTTTTTTAATATACAATCCATACACAAAAGCTATTGATAAACTCGCTATTAAGGAGAGAATCACCGTTTTAGCTATAAGTCTTCTGTACGTTGTATACGATTCCATAAAAAAACATCCAATGTTATAATTTAAATTATTATAACATGAAATTTATAAACAATAAACATAAGAATTACTATTTAATCCGTCGATGCGATTCGAAAAGCAATAGAATTTTGAAAAATAAGGGGATGAGCGTATTGACAGGTTACCACACCATCACAGGGTGCAAGTATTTTCTCCAGTTTTTCCCCACTCAATGCATCCGTAATCCGACCGAGGGTTTCCCCTTTGTGGATATGGGTACCGCAAGCAACGGCTGAATCGAATATCCCTGCACGTGACGCTTTAAGGAGAGTTATATGATTAGGTTCAATAATATTACTCTCATATCCGTCAAAAACCGCAAATTCAAGAATCTTCCGTTTTGCCATAAATCGTACCAGTGCGCCATGCACTTCATCACTCGTATTCGGGTCAATCGTACCGTTTTTGCCAAATACAATCGACATCGCTTTGGTTCCCCATAACTGCCAATTGTATTGGAGCATCACGGTTTCGATCGGACTGTAAGGACGGTAATGAATAAATCGCATCCCCAAATCTTTGGCAGCCTCAATATCTTCATAACCGCTTTGTATGAGTTTAACGTAGGGTAGGCACATCCCTTGATCTCTGCGACCTTCTAGGATTAACCCGTAATCGTAACCTTTTAATGCCTCAAATAGAGCAGCCGCAATTCGCTGAGTCGTCTCCCCTTCATTGTAGCCAGGGAACATCATATTAATATCCGTTTTGTCCAGAGGCCAAAATTTCTCCCCCATATTCAGGGCATAGGTATTAACGGCAGGAATCACTAGAATTGTGCCCGAAATTTTTCCCTCTTCCTCTTTGTGGCGTAGATACTCGACCAAATGAGAAGCAACATAAAGCTGATTAACGTTATCACCGCTCATCGCCCCAACGATGGCTATTGATGGCCCATTCTGATCTTCCCCGAATAAAAATCCTTCTACTTTCAAAGGGGCACGATTGGGAGATTTCAAGTTCAAGATTTCAAATCGTCTCATTGTTTTTCTCCAAAAATCCGGCCAACCAAAGAACCTTCATACACAATTGGATAGGCTCTTAGGGTAAAAAGAATCCCTCCGATCGGAGCAATTATTTCATCGAGAGTTTTACCACTGAGTGGATCGACAATATGCCCCACGACAGACCCTTTTTCGATCATTTGACAATGCTCGATAGCCGGAACAAACAATCCCGGAGAGGTAGCATTAAGATACGCTACTTCCCCGACATGAGACTGTATCGGAAAGCGGATCTTCGGCGGTTCGATAGCCAAAAAGCCCTCACTGGCCATAAGATGTAAAATTCCATCCAAAAGCTGGTGCCCGTAAGCTTGACCCAAGCGCATCCCCACACCCATTTCGACCACAAGGGTTTTGGTTCCAAGGGTATTCATCGCATGGGCAAAGGTGGATTCCAAAACCGTTACGGCATCATGAACCCACACGAAATCGATATTGAGTTTATTGGCTAAAGGGACAAGCACTTCTTCTTGTGATTTCGCGATACGTACTTGGGGGATTTCGCGTAGAAAAACATTGCTGGAGTGAATATCGATCGCAATTTCAGACCCCTTCATCGCATTCACTACCCCATCCGCAATTTGAGCAGGGAGAAAATCATTTTTACTTCCCGGAAAAATACGGTTTAGATCGACATCATAAAAAGGGACAGAGCGGGTAATACTATCGATTCCGAGAGAGTTTATCGCCGGATAAATATCAATCGTTGCCCTAATTTTATCCGGATTGGCACGAAGCCATTGCCCTAACAAAAAGCAGACATACTGACCTTCAAGTTCATCCCCATGGATTCCGCTCACGATTGAAATGCGTTTCTTGGTTTCCCCGCTAAGAGGGGTGTAACGGCACCGTTGGATCCGAAACTGCTCCCCTACCGGCAAATCGATTGCGAAAACCTCTTCTATAATACCCACCTACGCTCCTAACACGATTGAGATTGTAACGACACAAAGCTCTCTTTGTGAATCACTTTATCTACAACACCGTTCAAAAATAAAAGGAATTTTGGAATGTCCGATGTCGTTACATTGATAGGACGATACTGGCGGTTCAACTGGCGCGCGATGCTGTTAATTACGTCGATATCGGCAACAACCATATCCAACTCTCCATATAAGCGTAAAATAAGATCGAACCGCTCGATCTGCTGTCCAAAGCGTATCAGCTGATAGGCTCTCGTACGATCCAACTCTGTCGAAAAAATCCCTAAAATCAAACTGCAATTATCAATAATTTCTTCTAGATAGGCAGGGCTGATTGCCCGGTCATGTCCCTCACACAAATGGTTATAGATTTTATTTAACGTAGCAAAGCCCCGTTCATCCAAAAGGTGACGGGTCTCGATTGCATTTTCTCTCGCCATCTTGATGATCGAATCGACACTCCCGTAGTGAGAGCCGTAGACACCGACTTTAAGAAAATCGAGTCCATTTTTATACTCGGCTTCGATCCCTAATTTGGCAAAGAGTTTTTTACCATGTTCAAATTCTCGATCCAGTACATAATCATAACTCTCCAGCATCTCTACGAGCAATGTTTGAGCACGCTGAACATAACGTCCAAACCAATAAAGATGCTGTGCCGTATTGATTGAAATCGGTGCACTGTTCATCATAATTCCACCACCCATGTATCTTTAAATCCACCCCCTTGAGAGGAGTTTACGAGGTAATTACCCTCTTCCATCGCATAGCGCGTAAGCCCGCCCATACTGACAGTAATATTTTCACCATGGATAACATAAGCACGTAAATCGGCTTTTCGAGGGACAATCCCCCCTTCCATCATGCACGGCAAATCATAAAACTCGATCACTTCCTGCGCGATCCATCGACGCGGTTCCGCCAAAATCATCTCGATAATCTCAGCTCGCTTTTCAGGAGTTAAGCGGTTACCAAACAAGACCCCATACCCTCCCGCTTCGGCAACGTCTTTAATAACCAGCTTATCAATATTCGCCAGAACATACTCTCGATCTTTTTCATAATAGGGCAAATAGGTCGGTGCGTTCGAGAGGATCGGTTCTTCATTCAAATAATATTTAATCATCTCAGGGACAAAATAATAGATCCCCTTATCATCGGCAACCCCGTTACCGATACTGTTCATAATCGCTACATTTCCGGCACGGTAAGCTCTTGTTAATCCCCGTACTCCGATCAAACTGTCCGGTTCAAAGGCTTCGGGATCAAGAAAATCATCATCCAACCGTCGATAAATTGCTCCGACACGCAGATGCTCTCCATTGTACGCAAGCAAAAATACTTCATCATTTTCAACCACCAAGTCTTCACCCAGGGCTAAAGTTGCACCGGTAATTTTGGCTAAATAGCTGTGTTCGTAATACGCCGAGTTGTACCGTCCGGGGGTAAGGACAACATTCAAACCACCCGTGTTTACATAATCCATCGCCGCTTTTAATTGATCGCCGTAATGCTTGATCTTCGATATTTTCATCGACTCAAAAAACTCCGGATAGGTATAACGAAATGCCCGACGGATCGTGAGGGGATAACTCACACCGCTGGGAACGCGGAGATTATCTTCGAGAATAACCCAATTACCGCTTACCGCATCTTTAACCAAATCAATACCGCTGATATGTGTTCGAACCGATTGGGGAGGGATAACGCCCATAAACTCCGGTAAAAAACCTTTAGCTGAATCAACATATTCACGCGGAACGATTCCATCATTCATAATTTTTTGATCGGTATAAATATCGTTCAAAAAGGCATTTAATGCTTTAACCCGCTGAATAATGCCC
>Ga0209515_10000478_pt1 | contig 73314 bp, 66 predicted proteins | sample Subgroupgradi54m_FD_187454 | JGI IMG/M metagenome (GOLD analysis project Ga0209515, IMG submission 187454) | Subsurface groundwater microbial communities from S. Glens Falls, New York, USA - GMW60B uncontaminated upgradient, 5.4 m (SPAdes)... ...
AATATAAATTGAAAGTGTTTTGGCCATCGTCAATCGCCGCCTTTGGTCCAACCACTCCGGTAGATGATACACCGCAAAGAACTATTTTAGAGCCGACCACAATGTATGGGGTGACAAAAGTTTCCGGAGAACTTCTCTGCCAGTATTACTTTTTAAAATATGATGTTGACGTTCGTTCGGTTCGCTATCCGGGTATCATCAGTTGGAAAACTCCACCCAGCGCTGGTACATCTGAGTATTCCATAGCGATGTTTTATGAAGGACTGCAAAAAGGATTCTACACCTGTTTTCTCAAGGAAGAGACAAAGATTCCGATGATGTATGTGAACGATGCTGTCAAAGCGACACTAATGATCATGGACGCAGATCCCGATAAGATTAAAATCAGAACAAGTTATAATATTGCTGCGCTCAGTTTCAGTGCCAAAGAACTTGAGGAAGAAATCAAGAAACACATTCCCCTAAAAGTTGAGTATAAGCCGGACGAGAGGCAGAAAATAGCAGATTCTTGGCCGAATTCACTCGACGATTCGGAGGCAAGAGCAGATTGGGATTGGAAACATGACTACGATTTAAAACAACTGGTTGAAGAAATAATCACCAATTTAGAAATTAAATTTAATCTGAAATAATGCCACGATCCAATTTTTTTGATTTGCTGACAAAGGAAATAGCTAGAATAGACAAAGTAAAGACGTCCAAGAGAAATGAAAAAATTATTGAAAGTTTTACCAAAGATTCCTCACCCAAGGCCATTATCAACGGCCACGAAGTCAGAATTTTTAACTCCAACGATTACTTAGGTTTAAGACATAATCCCAAATTAAAACAAGCAGAACACGAAGCATCAGAAATTTACGGAGCCGGGCCCGGCGCTGTAAGATTTATCTCGGGTTCTTTAAAAATCCACAGAGATTTAGAAAAAAAGATAGCGCAATTCCACGGCCGCGACGATGGGATGCTCTTTTCATCTGCTTTTGCCGCAAATATGGCAGTGATGTTCTGTCTGATAGTCGGCCAGAGCAAAGACTCAGTTGTTGATAATAACGTATTTGTCATCTCTGACGCTCTAAATCACAGAAGTATTATTGATGGAATCAGAATCGGCAATCTGCCCAAAGAGCAGAGAGCGATTTTCAATCATATGGACGCTCAACATTTAGCTCTTCTTCTTGAAGAGGGGAAATCAAAATATAAAAGAGCTTTGGTAGTCACTGACGGAGTTTTTAGTATGCTGGGTGAATTTCAGAAATTGAAAGCAATAAGAGAAGTAGTTGATAAATATGATTCTGTCTACGAAATGGGAGTTTTATTGATCGTAGACGATGCGCATGGTGTCGGCGTTTCCGGAAAAACAGGAAGAGGAGTAGAAGAGGTTGAAGGCGCTTGGGCCGATGTCCTGGTCGGAACTTTTGGCAAAGGGTTCGGAGCAGACGGCGGTTATGTTGTCGCCAATCAGACGATCATTGATTATCTTCGTGAATCGGCCGCAACCTACATTTATTCCAATCCTTTTGCACCGGGAACAGCAGGAGCTGCGCTTAAAGCGCTCGAATTGGTTGATCAGGAGGAGGGAAAAAAATTATTGCAAAAATCAAAGAAAAATATTGATTACTTTAAAACCACTGCAAAAAAAGCCGGTCTTAAATTCGCCGTGGATTCTTCACACGCAATTCAACCCGTTCTCATCGGTGATCCGGTAAAAACGAGAGCGATCGTTGACGCGCTTTTTCAGGAGAATATTCTCGTTACCCAAATCAGTTATCCTGTTATTCCCAAGGGCGCAGATGAGATAAGAGTCCAAATCTCGGCCGCCCACGTCAAAGAAGATATCGATTATCTTATCACCTCTCTCAAAAAATCTGGTTTTGTATAATTTCTTCATGCCTCAGAGAAACGTTCCAACTGTTCTGATTATTTTCGGCGCAACAGGCGATCTGATGACCAAAAAAATCGCACCCGCCCTTTTCAATCTCTTCAAAAAAGACCGCTTGCCCAAAATGCTGAGAATCGTTGGTGTTGCCAGACGTGATCTTTCACAGGAAGATTTTAAAAAACATATAACAGACATCTTGGTGAAGAGGCTGAATTTAAAAAGAAACGATAAACAGCTGCAAGATTTCTTAAGATTTATTCTGTTCCATCAGGGTAAATTTGAAGACAAAATCACTTATAGCTCCTTGGCAACAGTCTTAGGGCGCACCGATAATGAATGGAAAGTCTGTGCCAATAAGCTGTTCTATCTGGCTGTTCCGCCTGAACTTTACGAGATGATGTTTAAGCATCTTCATTCTTCAGGACTCACTCTCCCCTGTAGCCCCGATGAGGGATGGACAAGAGTGTTAGTCGAGAAACCCTTTGGTAAAGATGCAAAAACTGCAGAGAGAGTAGACGTTCTTTTGTCAAAGCTTTTTAAAGAAGAGCAGATTTACAGGATCGATCATTATTTGGGAAAAGAAATGCTGCAGAATATTTTAAGTTTCAGATTTTCCAATAATTTGTTTGAGCAGAGCTGGAACAGCAAATTCATAGAGAAAATCGAAATAAGACTATTGGAGAAAATAGGGGTTGAGGGGAGAGGGCCTTTTTATGACGGCTTGGGAGCTCTGGTTGACGTCGGACAAAATCATCTTCTGCAAATGTTGACATTGGTTACAATGGATCACCCCAAGAATTTATCTGCAGAAATAGTTCGCAGGAAAAGAAAGGAAATTCTTCAAACTTTAAAAATAATGACCGCAGATGAAATAAAAATAGATACTTTCAGAGCCCAATACGATAGCTATCAAAAAATAGAGGGTGTGAAAAATAATTCTAAAACAGAGACTTACTTTAAAATAAAAACCTTTCTTGAGGCAGCTCGCTGGCAGGGAGTACCTATCTATATGGAAAGCGGCAAAAGACTCAAAGATCAGATAAAGGAAATAATAGTTACTTTTAAACACGTCACCCCCTGTCTTTGTCCGCCCGGGAGTCACTATACCAATAGAGTCACTTTCTCGATCGAACCTCTGGAAGCCATCAGAATTTCTTTTTTAACTAAAAAACCAGGCCTGGGTTCACAAGTAGAGGTTGTATCCCGCAATTTCAATTTTGTTTATAGGAAACAAGCAGGAAGAATCCAATACATTGAAGAGTACGAAAAACTTCTGCTTGATTGTATCGAAGGGAACCAGCTATTGTTTCTGTCAACCGATGAAGTCAAGGCGATGTGGGCATATATCGACCCGATCGTAACTTCTTGGAAAAAAGAAGGCATTCCCCTTGAGAGATATGAACCAGATAGAAATGATATCGTAAAGGTTGCTAAGAAAATCATAGAAGGAGTAAGAGAATTAGCCATTGATATAACCGGTCACAAAGAGATTGCAGTTCTAGGTTTGGGGAAAATGGGCGGAAATATAGCTAGACAACTCATTGATAAAAATTGGAGAGTATACGGTTGGAATCGCACCAAATCAGTGACTAAGCAGCTTGAGAAGGAAGGGATGATTGGAATTAATGATCTTAAAGAACTGATAGAAAAACTCAAGAGGCCCAGAGTTTTTTGGTTGATGCTTCCGCAGGGTTTACCAACAGATGATGTTCTAAGACAATTGACTCCGTTTTTAGACAGAGATGACATTATTATTGATGCGGCCAACGCTTTCTATAAAGACACAGTCAGAAGAGGAAAGAAATTAAGTACAAGAGGCTTGAAATTTATTGATGTTGGTATTTCAGGAGGACCTGCAGGCGCCAGATATGGAGCTTCGTTGATGGTTGGTGGAGAAAGAAAAGATTTTGATTATCTGCTGCCTTTGTTTATCGATATTGCGGTCCCTTCGGGTGTCCAGTTCTTCCCTGGAGTCGGCGCAGGTCATTTTGTAAAGATGGTTCATAATGGTATCGAATATGGGATGATGCAAGCTTTGGCAGAAGGCTTCACGATCTTAAAGAAAGCAAAATATAGATTGGATTTAGCCAAAATCGCCGACGTCTATAACCATGGCAGCGTCATCGAATCAAAACTGGTCGATTGGCTCGAGAACGCTTTCAAATTCTACACCGATAGTCTGAAAAATATTTCTGGTAGAGTCAAACATACCGGTGAAGGTGAATGGACAGTTAAAACAGCGAAAGAGTTAAAGATGAGGACGAAGATTATTGAGGAAGCTCTGCGATTTCGTATTGAATCGGAAAAAAATCCATCTTATACTGGGAAAATCTTATCCGCATTAAGAAATCAATTCGGAGGGCATTCATTAAAATAATTTTTAAAAGAACGGAGGTAAAATCGTAGCGCCTAAACAAGAAGTTGGAGGAATGGGTCTTTATGCGAGAGTTAAGGATTCTGAAGAAAATATTATCGGAGTCTGGGAAGATCTGAAGAAATAATTCCTATGTCGGGGTGGCGGGACTTGAACCCGCGACCTCACGCTCCCAAAGCGCGCACTCTAAGCCAACTGAGCTACACCCCGTAGATACATATTATATAATGGATTGATGGCTGATTTAGCTCAATTCACTAATCAAAATAAATTCTTGATGCTGGCTTTGGATCACCGTGCAAGCATCAGAAAAATGTTCAAATCCGACGAAGAAGTCAGTAAATTTAAGAGTCAAATTATTGAGGCGGTAGCAAACCAGTTTAGTGGAATCCTCATCGACGTCGAATATGGTCTGCCTGCTTATAGAAAAAAGGTGAAGCCTTTTCTCCTTCCCGCTGAGAAATCAGGTTATGTAGAGGTGGATGGAGAGAGATTGACGGAGATTGAGCATTCTGTAGAAGAGCTGAAACAGCTGGGAGCAGGCGGAGTGAAGTTATTGCTCAATTTTAATCCCTACGGAGAGACTGCAAAGCAACAACTGAAGACAGCAAAACTGATCGAAGACGATTGTCTCAAAGAAAGCCTCCCTTTTTTTCTGGAAATTGTGACCTATGGAGATCTTCCTAAACAAAAATTGGTTATAGACTCTGTTAAGTATTTTTTGCAAGGTGAAGTCTATCCAGATGTTTTCAAACTTGAATATCCAGAAGATGCAAAAATCTGCAAGCAAATAACAGAAATATTAGGTAAAACGCCCTGGATATTGCTGACTGCAGGTGAAGAGTTTAGTTTATTTGAAAATCAACTCCGAATTGCAATTCAAAACGGTTGTTCCGGATTTCTGGCGGGTCGCGCATTGTGGAAAGACTTTCTTAAATTAAAGGATAAAGAAGAGGATAAATTTTTGGCGGAAACTTTGCCAAATCGCTTTCGACAAATAAGCCAAATTGCGACCAATGGATGAAGAAAAAAATAACCAGTGCCCTGATATTGGTAATAATATCTTTGTTTGCTGCACGGTCGATTATTGCTCCGCACAAAGGAACGATTTCTTATACTTTGCAGGGAAAAGAATACATGTTGTTAACTGCAAAAACTCTACAGGAGTGGGAGAAGGGGTTGATGAACGTCAGAAATCTTGACAATGCAGACGGAATGGTTTTTTTGTTTCCTGACAAAAATGTAAGAAGCTTCTGGAACAAAAATACTTATGTAGACCTAGACCTATATTGGTTGGATGATGATAAAGTTGTCGGAAAAAGTTTTTTACCTTCTGTAGAAAAAAAAGGAATTGTTACAGTTACTTCTCCGTCTGCGGTAAACAAAGTGATAGAGCTGATTAAAAAATAAATCAGTATCCGGGGAACGTCTCCTTTTGTATATTTTTCTGTTCCACTCCCAAAGATTCGACTACTTCCGACAAGGCCATGACCATTTGTTCTGGACCGGTCACGTTAAAAAGTGAGGATTTAATTCTGGGAACGTTTTTTCTTATCAACTCTGCATCGATCCTTCCAACATGGTTATTCCAATTTTTTGTCGAATCCCCAGATTGAGTAATGGTAGGAATAAATTTAAACCAAGCGTGATTTTTTTCTAGATCTTCAAACTCTTTTATGAAAATAAATTCTTCGGGAGTTTTGAATGAGGAAAAAAGGATAGTCGGGATTTTAAGTCTTTTATCAACAACATAGCGGAGAATACTATGATAGGGAGTGACTCCGATCCCGCCTGCGAGAAAAACTCTCTGCCTTTTATCTTTAGGATCAAAATCAAGTCCATCAAGCGGCCCAAAAATTCTGACAATGGACTTCGTCTTAAGACCGGCGAGAGTTTTCTTAAATGAACTTTTGATAACACGTGTTGTAATCGTCAGATATTCTTTCTCGCTTGGAGAGGATGAGATAGTAAAGTAACGAAAATTTCCTCTTTCATCCGGATTTTTTATTTTGAGAATGAGTTCCATATATTGACCGGGATTAAAATCAAAATCCGGCGGGCGCTTGAAATAAAAAGTATTAGTGTCAACAGTCAACTTCTCTTTTTTGACAAAGACGGCATCAAAGCCGTGAGGTTTAATCATAGAGAGTTTTTAAGAGCTTCTATTCCAGGGAGAGTTCCGTTCTCTATATATTCCAACATTGCTCCTCCGCCGGTTGAAATATGAGTGATTTTTTCAAGATATTCTTCCTTAGAGATCGCCGCGATGGTATCTCCACCGCCGACTATAGATACTGACTTGTCGTTTTGAGTGATGGAGTAGTAGATAAATTCTGTCCCTCGGCGGAAATTTTGATTTTCAAAATTTCCGACAGGACCGTTCCAGAGAATTGTCCTAGCCTGACCAATCATCGATCCGAATTTAGCTTCTGTCTCCGGTCCTATATCTAGTGCCTTATCTCCAGGATTTAATTCAGGTATTTTTTTTATTTCTCCCTTATCGGTTACGACATCCAAGGGCAAAATTATTTTTTCGCTGGCGGCAATTTCCTTCATCATTGCACTCCCTATCAAAATAAAATCAACCAGCGATTTCAATCGCTCGATAAACTTAAATTTAGTCTCCACCTTTATACCTCCGATAATCGCAACAAGAGGGCGAGCAGGATTCTCTGTTATTTTGGAAATCATTTCCAGTTCTTTTTTCATCAGGAGTCCTCCATATGAAGGGAGAAGTTTGGGGACGCCGACGACAGAGGCGTCTGTTCTGTGAGAAACTCCGAAGGCATCATTGACATAGACGTCAGCTAGAGAAGCGAGTTTTTTTGCAAATTCCGGACCGTTGCTTTTTTCTTCAGGATAGAAGCGAATGTTTTCCAACAATACTATTTCATTTGGTTGCTGTGCACCAGAAGAGTAAGACAAAAAATCATCAACGAGAGTTATTTTGTATTCTGGCAAATAAACTTGCAATCTCTCGGCAACGATTTTCAGAGAATATTTAGAATCGCGTTTTTCCGGTCGGCCAAGATGAGAGACCAGAATAAGTCTATTGCCATTTTTAAGAAGGAACTGAATAGAAGGTAAAGATTGTTTTATTCGTGCATCATCGGAAATGGATAGACTATCCTTAGTTAGAGAAACGTTGAAATCGACCCGAAGAAGAACATGCTTGTTCGCAATATTCGCATCGTCGATGAAAGTGAATTTGCCGTCAGACATAATCTGAAAGTTTTTCAACCAGATCAACTAAACGACTTGAATACCCCCACTCATTATCATACCAACCAAAGACTTTCACCAAGTGGCCGCTTATGACCTTGGTGTAATTTGAATCAAAGATCGATGAGTAGGGGGAGCCTATGATGTCGGATGAGACAATTGGATCCTCCATATATTCCAATATTCCTCCTAAAGAGTCTTGAGAGGCTTTTTTAAAGGCGGCATCGACTTCTTGGACTGTGGTTGATTTCTCGACAATGGCCGAGATGTCAGTGAATGAACCGGTCGGGATAGGAATCCTTATTGCCATGCCGTCAATCCTTCCTTTCAAATTGGGCAAAGTTTTGACTACTGCCTCAGCAGCACCTGTTGTTGTTGGGACTATGTTCAAGCCGGCTGCTCTTGATCGGGTAAAGTTTTTGTTTGCCTCGTCCAGTAGAGACTGTGAGGAAGTATAAGCGTGGATTGTAGTTAGATACGCGGATAAGACTCTGAAGGTATCATCCAAAACCTTAAAAAGTGGGGAGGCGGAGTTGGTAGTGCAGGAGCAGTTAGAGATGATTTGTTGATTTTGAAAATCAAAAGAAGTGTCGTTTACCCCAAGCACAACATGGTCAATACTATCATCGTCAGAGGGTTGAGAGAGGATTACTTTTTTAACAGAGCCCCTAAGATGTTTGGCCAGCTCCTCTTTTTTTTCAAAAGCCCCAGTTGCATCAATGACAATATCTATCTGATATTTATCCCAAGGAATTGACTCAATATCGGCATTATTCAGAGTCGGTATTTTTTTTCCCCCAACAACAATCCCATCCATATCAGCTCTTACCTCTTGACCATATTTTCTATAGACTGAGTCATACTTGAGAAGATAAGCCATCATCTCGGGTCTGCTTTTGCGGGTATTGATCAAACTCAAGTCAAATAAATCCTTCTCCAGTGCAATTCTTGCGAATGCTCTGCCTATCCGCCCAAATCCGTTTAAGCCCACTTTTATTCTTTTTTTAAGCATATATTCATGATATCATAGATAGCGCATATGCAGAATTGTATTTTTTGCCAGATTGTCCAAGGATTATCCCCAAGCTACAAGGTATATGAAGACGATAAATTCTTTGGATTTCTGGATATTTTCCCAACGACCAGAGGGCACACACTTATTGTTCCCAAAGAGCATATCCGTTGGGTACACGATGTGCCTTACTTTGGTCTGTACTGGGAAACTGTTTTAAAGCTGGAGAAGGCTATTGAAAAAGCGCTTAAAACCAAATGGGTGCAATATATAACTCATGGTCTTATACCTCATGCCCATATTCACATCCTCCCCAGATATGACGAGGTTGATATGGGTTTTTTACCCAAGAAAAAAATAGATAAACCAAGCGATGAGGAGATGAGGCAGATTGCAGAAGGAATCAGCAAAAACTTATAGAATAATGCTATAATACTTCTAATGGAACGCAAAAGAGAAGGTGGGAGTTCTTTTGAGATAAGTGCTAAAAATATAAGAGATGAAGATATAAGAGAAGTAGGCAAAAAGTACGTCCGACAAAGACAGCAAGATCTGCATGCTCTTTTAGATGTTACAGTAAGTCTTTCTGAGATCTGCAATAGTGAAGTTCATGGGAAAATGAGTCTGATGATTCCCTTGTCTAAAGATAAGTCAATTGATCTTGTTCCCATTCTACCGTATATTATTCTTGCTGTTGCCTCAAAAGTTGAGGCTGAACTTGACGAGCTGCATGCCGCGACACCTGAGATTATAGAAAAAGTTGATTTTGTAGAAGCTCTATATAATTATAATGGTTCTGAAATGAGGAATTATTTTGGAGGTGTTGACATAAAAGAAACAGATGACCCTGACGATCCACTACAATTCCCATTTACCTAAAGAACTAATCGTGGAAAGAGTCAGAGGACAGCTAGTTAGAAAAGAGGTCTCGAAGGTGGCGCTGGGATTTTTACCAACAGAATACACAAGTGATCAGAATAGCCAAGAAGCACTGCAAAAAACAGAAGAATTACTCCAGGAAGGTTATGGGATAGTCGTTCTTTATAATCACTTCTCAAAAAGCGACCACATCCGGACATTGGCAAGGCTGGTCCTGGATGTTCCGACGGTTTCAAAAAGACCAATTTTGAGCCCGGTCGGTATACATCAACACAACTGGTATTTGAAATTACTCGGCAAAGGGACCAATGTGAAATTAATGCCGATTGTGACTCCAAACACTCGAGCAGAACATCCTGAAAAAATACCAAGTATAAGACCGGGGGCTGAAATGGCAAGAGAATATTTATCCAAGGCACGACAAACACTAAGTGCAGGAGGAGTGCTTCTTCTTGCACCTCAAGCCGAGCGCAAAGCCACTTTGGGAAAACCCCTTAACGGAAAACCTGTGAAGAGAATACTAAAAAACTACGCAAATGACATGGTCGCCTTTTTGTTTGCCGGACTTCAGATTCCTGGTGAGACTGATTATTCCACAGCGTCTGTCCGAGGTCTAAACCGTGGTCGAGAATTCCTTATTAATCTCTCAGGTCCATTGATTAAAAGCATGTTGCTGGAGTTGAGCAATTATGATCTTAACCAAGTTGATCGGGTTGTTTTTGAACATCTTCGTCCCCTTGTCTCGCCTGCTTACTTAGATTGAAGAGAGGGTAATGGATCTTGTCCGCCTTTACTCCACGGGTGGCAACGGATGATCCGCTTTAGGCCTAGCCAAAGACCCTGGCCGACTCCATATTTCTCAACTGCCTGATAGGTGTAATCTGAGCAGGTTGGACGGAATCTGCAAGTTGAGTCTGAGGCAAAGATTGCGCGAAAGATGATATTGTGGAAAAACGAAGTCCGCTGATAGAATCTGATTCCAGAGAGCACAACCTTTTTCATAAAGCTAGTACAATACAAGTAATGAGAATTTCGATTATAACATTGTTCCCCAAAATGATATCTGCTTTCTTTGAGGAAAGCATCGTAAAAAGAGCCCAAGAGGCAAAACAGGTCAAGATTGAGATAATTGATCTTAGGGAATTTGGCAAAGCTCAATACGGGTCGGTTGATGATAGGCCTTATGGAGGAGGGGCAGGAATGGTAATGCGTGTGGATGTACTTTATGAAGCACTAAATAAAGTCGAAATAGGAAAGTCAAAAGTTGTTTTAACCAGTGCTAAGGGAAAATTATTTAATCAGGATAAAGCGCAAGAATATTTAAAATGCAAGCATTTAGTTTTGATCTGCGGACATTACGAGGGGGTAGACGAGCGAGTACTTGAGTATGTCGATGAGGAAGTTTCTTTGGGAGATTTTGTGATGACAGGGGGAGAGATTGCAGCTTGTGCTATCGTCGATTCAGTTGTTCGTCTAATCCCAGGAGTTTTGAAAAAAGAAGAGGCAACGCAATTGGAAAGTTTTTTCACAGTTTCAACCGACAAATTAATTAAGATCATTGGTCAAAACAAATTACTAACCAACTTAATGAAAAAAGGGGTCAAAGATGTTCGTTTGCTTGAATATCCTCATTACACAAGGCCTGAGAAATTTAAAGAAAAAAAAGTTCCAGACGTTTTATTGCAAGGCAATCACAAGGAGATAGAAAAATGGAGATTAACAATGGCATACGAGGAGACTGTGCAAAAACGTCCGGACCTCTTGAAATAATTATCTGCTATAATAGCTAAAATAATGCCTAAACAAAAAAATCCTCAAATGAGCCAATCGCCAAAAGCTAACCCCAAACTAACCCGAAACCAAATAATTTTGCTTGTTGCAGCTTTATTAGTTGCAATGTTTCTTTATCTGAAAGGTCTTTTTCTGGCAGCTTTGGTTAACGGTTCCGCAATAACTCGCTTATCTGTTATTCAAAGGTTGGAGAAAACTGCAGGGAAACAAACTCTTGATGCACTTATCACGAAAGAGCTGATTTTGCAAGAGGCCGGCAAAAGAAAAATTACGATATCTGATCAGGAAATAGATAAGGAGATAAGTAGAATTGAGGCCAATGTTAAGAGGCAAGGTGGAACTCTTGACCAGGCTTTGGCAGCCCAAGGTATGAGTCGAGTCGATTTTAGAGAACAGGTAAAACTGCAAAAAATTTTGGAGAAGATGTTTAGCGAGCAGTTGAAAGTGACAGAAAAAGAGATCGACCAGTTCATAGAAACAAACAAAAATAATCTTCCCCAAGCTCAAGATCCATCAGTCATCAGAGAACAAGTTAGACAACAACTTCAACAAAACAAATTAGGACAAAAAGTCCAGGAGTTGATAGACAAGCTTAGAAAGTCAGCCAAGATAAACTACTTCGTTAATTACTGACACCGTATCTGTACTATAATCTTATTTATGGTACGTACCAGAATTGCTCCGTCTCCAACTGGTGAAGATTTGCACATAGGGAATTTGCATGTTGCACTTATCAATTGGGTTTTTGCCAAAAGACACGAAGGGCAATTTATAGTCAGAATCGAAGACACTGACCGCGAAAGATATGTCAAGGGATCTGAGGAAAGGATTCTTAAGACCGTTAAAGATTACGGTTTACTCTATGATGAGGGGCCGGACGTTGGGGGGGCAAGCGGGCCCTATAGGCAGTCTGAGCGACTTGAAATTTATCAAAGTTATGCAAAGGAATTGATCGACAAGGAAGCTGCCTATTATTGTTTCTGTACCAAGGAGAGATTGCAAAAACTGCGCGAGCGACAACTCAAGGAAAAAAAAGTTCCACGTTATGATAAGTACTGCCTCAACAATATCAAAAATCCCAAAGCGAAAGTCGAGAATGATGAGAGATATGTTATTCGACTGAAAGTCCCATCAAAAAAGGAAATAGTTTTTACAGATATTATTCGAGGAGAGATAAAATTCTTAAGCGATAATGTGGATGATCAGATTTTAATCAAGTCTGACGGTTATCCCACTTATCATCTGGCGGTTGTAGTAGATGATCACTTGATGAACATTACTCACGTGATTCGTGGTGAGGACTGGATCCCATCAACTCCAAAGCACATTCTGCTTTATGAGGCCTTTGGTTGGGACAAGCCCCAGTTTGCCCACACACCCCTTCTTCGCAATATAGACAAATCCAAAATGTCCAAACGGAAAGATCCTGCCTGGGCCTCCTGGTATCTTACACAAGGGTACCTGCCGCGGGCTGTTCTTAATTATCTTGCTCTGATGGGTTGGTCTCATCCCAAACAAAAAGAATTTTTTGAGATAGAGGAGTTTATTAAGATTTTTGATCTAAAGGACATGCAGGCTGTGGGCCCTATATTTGACATAAATAAACTTGAGTGGTTAAATGGCGAGCACATTAGAGATCTTGACCCCCAAGACTTGACGCAGAAAATTATTAACTTTATCGGTGAAAGTTATGATCAGGAAATTGTTAAAAAAACTGTTCCTTTAATCAAAGAACGGATAAAAAAGTTGAATGATTATATACCTTTGTGTGAATTTTTTTTCCAGCAACCGCAAAAATACCAAGTTGATTTAAAAATACATAAAAAACTCCTCCAAAAAATATTTAATACGTTAAATCATATTCAAGAATGGAACGGGGGAGCTGTTGGGGCGTCGATGAAGAAATTGGTTGAGGAGGAAAAAATGGAGACAGGGGAATTTTTCATGGTTCTGCGAGTTGCAATTACCGGAAAAAAAATTTCACCGCCATTGAATGAGTCAATGGAGATTCTTGGAAAAAAAGAGAGCCTCTCAAGAATTAAAAAACTGCTCTAGTAAAGTATTTCCTGCCAATGAGGATCTGTCTCCACGCTCAGATCAAGAAATATTTTTTTGTTAGTTGCCAAAGCGATCTCTTTTCTGGCATAAGCTCCGATTTCTTTAATCTTTCTTCCACTTGAACCGATGAGCATTTTTTTATAACGATCATTAATGGTTAAAATTCTGGCTTTGATGTAAGTCACTCCATTTTTGCGCTCTGCTATCTCATCAACAACTGCCGTGGTTGTATAGGGAATCTCCTCGCCCATCATCAGATAAACTTTTTCTCGGATGAGCTCAGCGATAAAAGTATTACTGTCGACATTCAAAAGTGGATAGACAGGCTTTTCTATTTGTTGACTATTTTCATCTTCTTGCGGCAAAAGCTCAAAGACCTTATCCATCAATGGCTTGATATGGATCTTTTTGAGAGCAGATATCTGGAAAGTGTTATCAAACTCGTCTCTTAAAAATTCATATTGAGGGAGAAAGCTTTTTTCCTGTTGATCAATTTTATTGATGACTAAAATTTTTGGTCTGTCAATTTTGCGGACAATCCCAAGAACTTTAGATTCTTCAAAATCTCGTTTTCTGGTGTGGTCGACCATATAAATCACAAGGTCAACGTTGGCATTTGCGCTTTTGAGGGTACTTGCGTTAATTTTCTTTGAGAGGCTGTCTTCGGCTTTGCCAAAGATTCCCGGCGTATCGACAAAGAAGATTATTCCCCGCTCATCTTCATAATATGCCTGGATGGGGAAACGCGTGGTTTGGGGTTTGGGGGAGGTGATAGCGACTTTCTGGCCGATTATATTGTTCAAAAATGTCGATTTGCCTACATTTGGCCTTCCAATAAGGAGAACCGTGCCTTGCTTCATGACTTCATTCTATCATATGGAGCTCATTTTTGATAAAATATGGCTTATTGCCCGGTCGTCTAATGGTAGGACAGCAGACTTTGGATCTGCTTATCTAGGTTCGAATCCTAGCTGGGCAGCCACGTTTTTAGCCTCAAAATCTAATGATTGTCAATAAATTAACGGGGTGGTAGAATTGTTTAAATGAGGAAAATCATCACAACTACATTCATTACCCTTGACGGTGTTATGCAAGCTCCGGGTGGACCGGAGGAAGATACTGCAAGTGGATTTACTTACGGAGGTTGGCAGTTTGGCTGGGATAAAGTAGCGGATAATATAATGGACAAATTCATGGCTACTCCTTTTGAGCTGCTCTTAGGAAGACGCACATATGAAATTTTTGCCGCTTACTGGCCGAATGACAAAGAAGAACCGCGTGTGGCAAAGCCATTCAATAGCACGAAAAAGTATGTTGTCTCACATAAACCTTTTAAACTCTCTTGGAACAATTCCGCGCTTATTACGGGAGACGTGGTGGCAGAGATAAAAAAGCTTAAAAATTCAGATGGTCCTGACCTTTGGGTGTGGGGTAGTGGCAATCTTATACAAGCGCTTCTTAGAAGCAACCTAATAGATCGAATGCACATCTGGACATTTCCCCTTACTATTGGCTCCGGCAAAAAATTATTCGCCGAAGGCACACAGCCAGAACGCTTTAAACCGGTAGACTCAAAAATTACCACTACAGGCGTAATAATTGCAACTTACGAACCCTCAAATCCGCTCAAAACAGAATCTTTGTGAAGTTAAGAGTACCTTCATTGATAAGCAAAATTATTTTGATAAAAAGTTCCGACATAGTCCAGAAGAGCCAGCAAATAGAGTGAATTACTTACGAAAGATGATATAAATTCACGTTAACTTGACAAAAACGCGTGAATTTAGTATACTACCTCCATAGCTACACCGGCACATGTAAAGATACACTTACAGGAATTAAAAGAAGAATACGACAAACTGCGAGGCGGCAAAGACTCGCTTCTTGCTATTCTTGATGAGGCAGAGATTCCAGAAAGTGTCTACAACTCCAATGCGATCGAAAATTCCACTCTTACCCTTCGCGAGACAGAGAAAATTCTTCTTGAGATGGAGGTGTCGCGTAATGTGAGTCTACGTGAGGTTTTTGAAGCAAAAAATCTTGCTCAGATTATGCAATATATCCGTACCAAACCACAAACGGAAGACGTCTCAGATGACTTAATACTTCTTTTACATAAAATGCTTATTGGTAATATAGATGAGTCAATTGCCGGAAAGTTTCGAGGAAAGGACGAATATGTGCAGGTAGGGACATATATCGCTCCAGCCCCAGAACACGTTGAGCGGATGATTGAGGCAACTCTCATTGAATATACAAGTAATCATTCTGCGTATTTTCTCGATAAAATAGCTAAATTCCATCTGGATTTTGAGACAATACATCCTTTTAATGATGGGAATGGACGCATAGGTCGTGTTATTATAAATTATCAATTACAACGCCTCGGGTTTCCTAGCATTATAATTCGCAACAAGGAGAAACAAATATATTATGATGGATTCGTGAAATACCGCGATACTAAAAAAACTAATATTATGGAAACTGTTATACGATTAGCGCTCATGGAATCACTGCATAAGCGCCTTACCTATCTAAAAAACAAGGTTGTCCTTCCTCTAGCAGATGTTGCAAAGAAATTAAAGAAACCCACCCCAATCCTACTCAATGCTGCCAGACGCCAGACGATCCCTGCCTTTCGCGAAAAAGGTATTTGGAAAATTGCCGAGAGCTTCAGAGTTTAACCATGAATATAAAAATTTCACTTGGGAAAATTATCCTACCTAATGTTACTGAAAAATATCTCTAAGGGCTCATGAAGCAGTTCCTAACTTATTCCTCCAGTTCCCGCAAGCCGAAAGACTTATGGAGTAAAAATTAGGGAGTTGGGGTGGGTGTGGGGATGGGCTGAAGATGAGAAATCATCCAATCAGCTGTATCGTTCAGTACTGTTTTGCCGTTTGGAAGGTGTACTCCTTGGTAACTTTGAGCGTGTAGTGTGCCTTGTAGCACTGTGAATGTATTTGTCACTCCATGTGCGTTCAGGGCATCAACAAAGCGTTGCGCAATATCAAGCCCTATGGTTTCGTTCGTTGAATTTGCGACATAGATCGGGACGGTTGTGGTTGAGACTTGATTTGTTGAGGAGGCTGAACTCCATGTGTTTGGACACACCCCGTATGAACACCCGAGATATCCTGTGATTACTGAACACCAACCACCACAACTTGTAGGATTAAATTCTGAGGGAGCAGACCAGGCTCCAACCGCTCTGATTCCGTGGCCGGTTGAGGCAAGATCCTCTGCAATCTGAGCACCAGCAGATGATCCAAGCATCATGATCCTGGTGGGGTCTCCACCGTAGTTTATTATGTTCTGCTGAGCCCAATCGACCCACGCTTGAACATCCATCTTGGCAACTGGATACTGATAACCGCAAAGACTCGCTGAGACACCAGAGGGAGGATGAGCAGGGTTACAAGCCAGACGGTAATTGACAGCCATCGAAACCCATTGATAAGGGAATCCCTTCATTCCGGTAAAACGTTGAAGATCAGTTGTCCATGCTTCTTTAGTGCCCCTCCACCATTGACCTCCGTGAACCATAATAATGACTGGACAAGGTGATATCGGGGTGCAGTAGGTTGTTGGGGAGGCAATGTCCGCGGTAACAGTGACGCCTCCCATGGTTGTTGCAACATCATGCCAGATAGTTGGAGAAGCAGCTTGGGAGGGGCGGATAAAAAAAATTAATCCCACTATTACAAGTAACACACTAAGTAGTGCTCTTTTTGTAAAAGGCGTAATTTTCAAAACTGCTTGCAAAAAATTTCTTATATAAACTATCATAAACAGAATATTATTGAAAGTCAACTTATAGTAATCGCCTCGGCACTTTATAAAGCAGGCTTTTGGCTTGATCCTTAAGATCAGATAAGGAGACATGCTTAAAGACTGTTATCCGATCTCCCACATTAACAGGTAAAATAAGGTCGTCTTCATTTTCTGGATTTACTTGATAATCACAAAGATAGACAACTTTTTTTTCGGGATTGAGATCTTCAGCAAGGTGTAAGTTTTTAAGAAAGTCCTCCCTCTGAAGAAGAGGTTCCTTAGAGACCGCCCTCACGCTCCACTCCTGATCAAGTACTGCGATTCCTAAGGAATAAACATATTTATATCTCCCTACATTCGCACTAACTCCATGGATTAAGAGAAAAGATGAACCGTCATCAAGTTCAATCGGTCTTGCCACAGCTCCTATTTTTTTGCTGATCCAGCCATTATTTTTAAATTCTGAGAAATCAATAGTTTTTTTAATTTCCCTTTTAGAGTTAAGGTAATGCAGCTCATGAGAGACTCCATCTGGGCGATAGAAGAACCCGTCTTCAAGAGGAACTGCATTTTTGCCAGGTTTATCTTTAAAGATATCAGGTTTACCCACGACCTTTAATTGATTATCTTCGATTTCCACCTCAACAAGCGCAGGGTAAGGCTCGTAACTATCGCCTTCACGAAAAACTACAGTGAAACCTAAGGTTCTTCCATCTGGGCCGACTCGAGCATCTTCCCAATTGACTATATCACCCTCAATGGGAAGAAGAAGGTCGGGTAATCTTTGGTATTGGTGACTCTGATCGAGAACACTCACTTGTAGGCTATTTCGGTCTGGTTCTCCAGGCCTAATCTTTCGCCTATCAACTGCCCGGGAGAGAAGAATTGTGCCCAGCTCAGACGGAATAAAGGATGTATTGAAAATTGCCCATCTTGGAGAAATTTCCTTTGGGATACCAAACTCCTGAAGTCCAGCAAGAACTTCCCAATCTTCAGGTGAAGGTCGCTCTGTTAAATCCTCAACAACGCCACCATGCTTGATAGAAGGCTCTGCTTCTAGTAACATATAGGCATATATCTTTATTATACACCCAATTATGCAAAACAAGTCGAGTTTTCTATAGGCTTAAATTAAAATATGGCTTATTATTTTTATATTCTTCGCTGCGCAGATAACTCCTTATATTGTGGAATAACAACCAATCTGGAAAAAAGACTATGGGAGCATAATTGGGCGGGTTCAAAAGGAGCAAAGTATACTCGATCCAAGCGGCCGGTGAGCTTGGTTTTCCACAAAAAATACCCAGACATCAACTCGGCGATGAGAAGGGAAGCAGAGGTAAAAAAATGGTCAAAAGCCCAAAAAGAGAGGCTGGTTGCAGACTTCAGATAAGCCTTAAGGTCGCCTTGGAGAGTCTTTTATTTTTGAGAATAAGTAAAAACCCCGGCTACGACCTACTTTCCCCAGCTCCGCTTTGGAGTGAGTATCATTGGCGCTGGTTCGTTTCACTTCTCTGTTCGGGATGGGAAGAGGTGGTACCAAACCGCTCCAGTAACCAGGGCAGATTTATTATAAAAAATCAGTTGGGAAATTTCAAGCTGGGCTTTAGTATAATATAAGCCATGGAGCCGTCTGAAACTACCTCCCACCAGGTTTTACACTCCTTTTGCGTCAGACCAGACGTACGCTTTGATATTCAAGAAAAAGATGAGGAGGTGATTCTGACACTGCGCGCTCATCCCATTACTCAGCTTCCCGCAATCATCAACGGGCTAATTCTGCTGATTTTATTAATATCCCTGAATATTGTTTTTGGCTCCAATTTTTCTGCTGCCCAATCTTTCCTTTTAAATTTAACTCTAATTATTTTTATTCTGAGTTATTTATGGTTTAACTTTCTTTCCTATTTTTTCAATGTTGGTGTCGTGACCAATAAACGCGTGATCGATATTGATTTTAGTACGGTCATCTATAGAGAAGTAACAGACGCCAATCTCAAGAACATTGAAGACATTATTTCCAAAAGCGGAGGCTATTTTGCATCTTTATTTGACTACGGAAATGTAATCATCCAAACAGCGGGAACAGCTGAAGTAAACATGGATTTTCTAAAAATTCCCAAACCGGCTCAAGCAGTCAATATAATCGACAATCTTATCAGCCGTATTTCATAATATGTTACAATTTTTCCAATCTGCAACTTTGTTTAATTTCTTCTTTAAGGTTTTTGCTATAACCTTGAGCTTTATTTACTTAATTTTTGCCGTGGTTATCTTCCGTCAAACCCAGATTATGCTAAGAACTCTTATTTCCAAGAACCAAGGCATAATTTTGCTGCTTTCTTTTGTCCAGATTATTCTGGCCGCACTGCTTATTATCCTCGCTTTTGGTATTATTTAATAAAAGCATGTACCAAACCAACTTTTCAGTCTATCTAGGGCGTGAAGATGAGCAGAGTTTTATCGGGTTTTCCGCTGAAAACGGTTTTTTCGCAGTTTTAAAAGTAGACGCTGGTCTGGCAAAGGAGAAGGGGAGAGAGCTCTTAAAGAAGATGAGCGTTGAGCTTGAACAGGCGTCAATTAAAAATCTCAACGACTTTGAGACTTTACTAGCTGATAAATTTAAAGAGGAAGACATTCCTTCAGGCTTTTCCATCTCCTCTGGACTTCTGAATGACAATATCTTATTGCTCAAGACCGTTGGAACAGGACAGGTATATTTAAGAAGAGCGTCTGAATTTGCCAAATTAATTGAGGGGACAAGTAGTGCATCCGGATATGTTGCAGCTGGCGATTTTATTATTTTTACAGCTAAGGAGTTCGTTCAGGTTTTTGGGACTGAGGAGGAACTGAAAAACCAACTTGCCGACAAGAACCCGCATGACTTTTTAGAGACGATAACACCTCAGCTAAAAACGCAAAACGATACGGGAACGATCGCTCTTTTTGTCAACTTCCAAAAAGAAGGATCGGCAGAGGAGATATTGGAAGAGCCCAAGGTAAGACAAGTCTCGTTACCAGATAAATTACTAACTGCACTCTCAGATGCTGGAAAACAGCTTAAAGCTCAAGACAAGAAAAAAGTGTTGACTTTTATAGGAGTCGGTCTGATTCTAATTGTCTTTGTTTGGAGCGTTTTTCTAGGGGTACAGCGAAGAGTTGGCGCCCAAAGCCAAAAGAAGATCAGCAGCGCCAAAGAGGTAATTACAGAAGATCTCAAACAGGCAGAAGATGTCGCTTTTTTAAATCTCCCGCGGTCGATTGAGCTCATTAATGAAGCAAAGAAAAATTTAGCCGATCTTGAAAGGCAAGTATCTGATAAAGAGAACAAAGATATCCAAGCTCTTGAGAAGCTGATCTCAGATAAAGAGGATAAAATTCTTAAAAAAGAAAAGAAAGAGGCAGTAGAGTATTTCGATCTTTCGGTTGAAAATAAAAATGCCCAAGGACAGAAAATGTATCTTGATGGCGAAAATCTTGCAGTTTACGATCTAAAAGGAGCGGCTTATTTACTCTCATTAACCAAAAAATCAATTGACAAAAGAGAGTCTTCAGATATAAAAGGCGCCTCGATAATTACTTTATCTCAGAATAAAATCTATGTCTTTCGAAAAGGTGTGGGTATATTTGAGTTGTCTGCCGAGGGAAAAAGTAAAAAAGTAATTGATAATGATCCGGATTGGAAAGATGTCGTTGATCTTGTCTCCTATAATGGGAACCTCTATCTTTTAGATCGAGGAGCAAATGAGATATATAAATATCTGGTTGCCGAAAATGGTTTTTCTCAAAAAACTTCCTATTTCCAGTCAGGCAAGCGGGCCAATCTGCAGGATGCCAGCTCCCTAGCTATCGACTCATCTGTCTATATTGGGTTACCAGACATAATCTTGAAGTATGTTTCCGGGGTGCAAGATACTTTTAGTACTTCATTTCCTGAGGAAAATTCAAAGTTAACTAAAATTTTCACCTCCAAAGATATAGAGAAAGTTTATGGTTGGGACAGGAATAAAGGCGCAATCTATGTGATTGGTAAATCGGGAACTTATGAGCGACAGATAAACTCTTCAATTTTCGCAAAAGCAAGCGATTTTGTGGTTTTTGGAAATAACGCCTATGTTCTGTCAGGCTCAAAAATATACAAGGTGAGCATTGAATAAGGATGTTTTTTTAGTCGGAAGAGGCTATAATAGTGAGCTAGAGTGTAGACTGAGACTAATACAAATTCCGCCAATCAATAAGAAAATTAAAATATAAATAATTCGATGATAGCTGAACGTGAAACATTAGAGCAAAGATCATTGCTTCCGACAAATTTTGGCTCATCAAGAGCTGTCCACAATGATTTAAGAGAGATGTTGGACGGGGTTAAAATCAGTAAATCCGGTATTCCGGTGCAAAAAATACTAATTCCAGAACCAATGGGATTCTGTGCAGGAGTAGAGATGGCGATTAACACCTTAAACGAAGTCGTTAAGCAATTTCCAGACCGTAATCTAATAGGTTATCATGGGATTGTTCATAATCCTTATGTGATTGGTAAATTTGAAGAACAAGGAGTAAATTTTGTTGATGAAGTAAGTGATGCCCCTGCCGATTCAATAGTTGTCTTAAGTCCACATGGTACGGCTCCTCAGGTCATTGAAAAAGCAAAGCAAGATGGGAGAAGCGTGATTGACACTGTCTGTCCTTTAGTGACGAAAGTCCATAACGAGGCAAAAAGAATGGTAGAGGAGGGAAGAATAATTATTTATATCGGTCATGAGGGGCATGACGAAGCAGAGGGCGTGAGAGGCTATGTTCCACCCGAAAATTTTTATCTTGTTGAGTCAGAAGAAGAAATTGATGAACTTGCTAAAAACCTTAGTCCTGAATTGCCTGTGGCGATTTTGACACAGACAACATTAGCACAAGGGACTTGGCAACCAATAGCCGAGGCTGTAAAAAAATACTGGCCTGACGTATGGTCAGCGCCCAAAAAAGACGTTTGTTACGCTACTACTAATCGTCAAGAGGCTGTAGAGAGACTTGTTCAAGAGCAAGGAGCGGAGATTGTTTTAGTTGTGACGTCAGAGCAATCTTCTAATGGGAAAGCGCTCGTTTATAAAGCAGTTGAGGCTGGTGTGGAATCTTTTCTTATAAAAACCGTAGAGGATTTATCAGAGATAAAAGACTCCCTTTTGAATAAAGTAGTCGGTATAACAGCAGGAGCCTCAACCCCAGCTCAACAAGTAGCAGAAGTAATCGCAGGTCTATCTCCTGAAAATGGGATAGAATTTATGGAGGGTGTCGTTGAGGAACAGAAGTTTCATCTCCCTAAAGAGTTACAGCAATTGATAAATGAGCAAATTAAATAAAAAACAAGAGCTAATAGTTTTAGTAGATACGAAAGGTAAACCAATCGGTACAGCTCCTAAACTTCAAAGTCACAATGCAAATACTCCTCTACACTTGGCGTTTTCCTGCTATGTGTTCAATGATAAGAATGAGTTCTTAGTAACCCAGAGAGCAAAAAGCAAGAAAGTTTTTCCCGGAATCTGGACTAATAGTTGTTGCGGTCATCTGGCGCCTAAGGAGGATATGGAAGAGGCTATCAAGCGTCGTCTAAAATATGAACTTGGAATTTCCCCGGAGAGGATTGAGTTGGCAATTCCCGATTTCAGATATACTGCAGAAATGGATGGAATTGTTGAGAATGAGGTCTGTCCGGTATATCTGGCGAGCATCAATGGAGATCCGATTCCAAATAAAGAAGAAGTCGAGGATTTCCGTTGGGTAAAATGGAGTGATTTTTTACGAGAGCTTGAGTCGAATCCAGAAGGTTACTCGGTGTGGGCAGTTGCACAGACGAAGCAACTCAAAGATAATCCTGCGATTAAAAGATTCACTACTGGACGTGGGGAATTTTGATTGCGCAAGTTAGACCGAAGCAGAAGGCTCCTTTAAATACCAATCCCTCCAAGGTCGCAATAAGGGCTAAGATACTGATCAGTATAAGAATTCCGACAAAGGCATTATAAATTCTTTGTTGAGCACCAGATATTTTTTCCTTTTCTCCACCTGATGTGATCCAGTCAAAAGCACCACGAAGCATAAATATCAAAGCAGTAACTCCGGAAAAAATAAAAAATAGTCTAATCCCCAAAGTAAACAGACTACTTACCGCCTGTGCCGGATCGCCTGCAAATAAACCCTGAGGTGCAATTATCTTACCAAATAGGTCGGTGCTGCCCCCCCCACCGCCAGACCCTGAAGAGTTAATCATTTGCGACGCGAAATATTTCATAGAGGTAGATTAATTGCAAATATCACCTCAATCAATTTTACTATAAGAAAACTAATCAGAACTACAATAAGACCAATGATTGCAAATTTGAAAGTCTTCTGAGCCTGCTTTACTTTTTCAGCATCTCCGCCTGAGGTCATATAAGTATATGCCCCAGATAGCATTACAAATACAAAGGCTATTGAGGCCAGAATTATAAAAAGCGAAACTACGACGTTTATGATAGAGGCAAAATTAGAAAACTTTGCCAGCGGGTTAACACTCTCTTTGCTTATATCCAAGGCATAAACCATGGATAAAGTGTAGGCAAAATAGTAATCCAAGTCAATGATATAATAGGGGGAAATGGACAATTTTCCAAGACACATTGCCCTGATCCCTGACGGAAACCGTCGTTGGGCCAGAGAAAAAGGTTTGCCTACATTTGAAGGGCACAGAAGAGGATTTGAAAGAGTCAGGGAACTTACTCAAAAAGTGGGAGATTTGGGAATAGAGACGTTTACTGTTTGGGCTTTTTCAACTGAAAACTGGAGCAGAGAAAAAAAAGAAGTAGACTACTTGATGGGCATATATGAGAAGTGGATTGAAGAGAATTTATCAAAAGCGCTAAAAGATCAAATCAGAATTATCCATATCGGAAGAAAAGATAGGATTAGAGAAAGCCTGAGGAAGAAGTTGGGCGAGGCTGAGGAAAAAACTAAAGCGTTTAGCAGACAATATTTTGTCGCAGCGCTTGATTACGGCGGACGAGACGAGATAGTACGAGCGATAGAAAAAGGTAGGCAAAAAGAGCAAGAGTTAAATGAAGAAACTTTGGAGAAGTTCTTGGATACAAAAGTTCTTCCTTATCCTAATCCGGATTTAATTATACGAACAAGCGGAGAGCAACGAACCTCTGGTTTTATGATGTGGCAAAGTGCCTACTCGGAATATTTATTTGTTGAAAAATATTTACCGGATTTTACGGCCCACGATCTTGAGAAATGCGTGAGAGAATACTCAGATAGGCAAAGACGCTTCGGGAAATAAGCGGGAAAAAAATGCTATAATATTTTTTATGTTTCAGCCTTCATTCAGGATCACAAATAAAATTCTTAATAATATCTCCCAAATTGAAGCAGCCCAGGAAACGATAAAGCACGCACCTCTTCTGCCCCTTTGGGAAAAGCAGTTCAAAGAAGACGCGGTTGTCAGATCAGTGTACCATGGTACTCACATAGAAGGTAATCAGCTGCAAAAAGACGACGCGAGAGAGGTATTGATGGGCAAGGAGGTGATAGGACGTCCTCGCGATATTCAAGAAGTCATAAACTATCGAAAGGTTGTGGAGTTTATAGATGATGAGGCAAAAAAAAAGATTGATAAGATTACGGAAACACTTATTAAAAAATTACACAGGATTATCGTTTCTAATATCCTTATCGCCGATCAAGCCGGAGAATACAGGACAAAACAAGTAGTTGTCAAAAATTCACAAACAGGAGAGATTACTTTCCGGCCGCCCCCAGCCGTTGAAGTCCCGTTTATGATGCGCGAATTTATTTACTGGATTAATCGACAGGAGAGAGACGATATTCACCCGATTTTAAAGGCAGCCATTGCCCACCATGGCTTAGCAGGTATTCATCCATTCATCGATGGCAACGGCCGGGTCGCCCGAGTTTTGGCCACTCTTATTTTGTTTCTTGAGGGGTATGATATGCGTAGATTTTTTTCATTTGAGGAATATTATGATAAAGACGCAATTTCCTATTATGAAAATTTGCAAAAAGCATCAAACGGTGATTTGACCGAGTGGATAGAATATTTTACTCTTGGTGCGTCGATCGAATTTGACAAAATCAGACAAAAAGTACTCAAAATCTCCAAAGATGTTAAGATGAAGGAACGTTTTGGGGGGCAACAGATATATTTAAGCGAGCGTCAAATAGAAATAATTGAGTATATGCAGGAAATCGGTTATCTTCAGAACCAAAGTTTTTCAGCAATTTTTCCCGATATTTCCGAAGACACAGTCCTTCGAGATTTGCAGGATCTGATTAAAAAAGGATTAATAAAAAAAATGGGCAGTACTAAAGGAGCCCGTTATGTCATGACTTAACCTAAAAAATATATGAAATTTTCCCAACTTGCGAAATATTTTGAAGAGATTGAAAAAACCAGCTCCAGGCTCCAGATTACTCATTTGCTATCCCAACTATATAAAAGGCTAAGCATAGAGGAGATTGATAAAACAATCTACCTGCTTCAAGGAAGAATCTCCCCATCATATGAGAGTTCAGAATTTGGCATAGCCGAAAAAATGATCATTAAAAGCGTGATCAGCTCGCTGCATATAGAAAAAAAATACTTTCTTCAAGTGTACAAAAAGCAAGGGGATTTGGGCAAAACTGTTGAGCACTTTAAGCATCTTTACAAATCGCTTGAAGAAAAGGACTTGAGAATAATTGACGTCTATAACGATCTTGTCGAGATTACCAAAAAAGCCGGGCCCAAGTCCCAGGAAGCAAAAATTAATATTCTTGCAAGATTAATCAGCCAGCTTGATCCCTTATCTTGTCGCTATCTTGTCCGCATCCCCATAGGCGCGCTTCGACTGGGTTTTTCCGACATGACCGTGCTTGATGCTTTTTCCTGGATGATAAAAACAGATAAAAGTCTACGCCCTTTATTTGAGAGGGCTTATCATGTCAGACCCGACCTGGGCTATCTTGGCAAAGTAATAAAACAAAAAGGGGGGAAGATCGGTCAGGTAATTAAGCCTACTCTTTTTACACCTATTATTATGATGAGGGCGGAAAGATTATCCTCGGGTCAAGAAATAATCGAAAAAATCGGCAAATGTTCAGTTGAGCCAAAATACGACGGTTTTAGATTACAAATTCATTATTCAAAAGCAAGGCGGGATGTCCGGCTATATTCACGCAATCTGGAAGAAGTTTCATTTATGTATCCGGATATTGTTGAGGGGGTCAAAAAAGAGGTTAAGACAAGTGAGGTGATTTTTGAAGGAGAGGCGATAGGTTTTGATCCCTCAACAGGTAATTTTCTACCTTTCCAAGAGACAGTTTCGCGCAAGCGAAAATATGACATCGACGAGACAGCAAAGAAAATACCGTTGAAATTTTTTACTTTCGACATCCTTTATGAAAATGGGAAAAATCTTATTGGTGAGGTTTTTACGGGAAGAAGAAAAAGGCTAGAGAAGATAATTGAGAGTTCATCCGATCACCATAAACATACAATCTTTGTCGCTTCAGACGAGGTTACAGACAGCGCAAAAAAACTTGAGCTGATGTTTGACGATGCAGTCTCTCGGGGACTCGAGGGAATTGTAGCCAAAAAACTTAACGGATTTTATCAGCCGGGAGCACGAGGTTGGAATTGGATTAAACTCAAACGCAGTTATTCATCCAAGATCGATGATACTATCGATTGTCTTATCATGGGTTATGATTTTGGGAAAGGTAAACGGGCAAACTTCGGTATCGGGGCATTTTTGGCGGGAGTATATGATAACAAGAAAGATCAGTTTGTAACCGTGGCCAAAGTAGGCACCGGCTTATCGGATGAAGAATGGAAGAAGCTCAAGCGTATAGGGGAAAAATATAAGACCGGTAAGAAACCAGTCTTATTTGAAGTTGATCGTGCGATGGAGGTGGATGTCTGGATGAAACCCCATATAGTGGTTGAAATCAAGGCAGATGAGATTACTAGATCACCTGTGCATACTGCAGGAAGAAAAATGAAATCTTCAAAAAGCGGTTCAGCTTTGGATGTTGACGTACCTGGTTATGCATTGAGGTTCCCCAGACTTGAACGTTTCAGAGAGGATAAAAGAGCAGAGGATACGACTACCCTCAAAGAATTAGAGAGTCTTTTTAAAGGACAAAAAACATGAGCCCACTGCATAAACTTGCCCATTATATTGGTCAATCAACTTTCCGCAAGCACTTATTTTTTATAATCGCAACCCTTCTCACTTTAAGTTTCGCTGGCTATTATTTTGGGACATTTGATCAAGCAAGCCACCTGCCCTTTTTTAAAAAATATATCGATTCAACTCTTTATCCTGGCGACCGTTTTATCGATCTTAGGTTTATTCACTATTCTTATTTTTGGTTTCTTTTCGAGCCATTTTATAGACTTGGACTGCTTGAAGTAAGCATGTTCGTAGTCCATGTAGTCATTATTTATATGACAATTTGGGCTATATGGAGATTAAGCTTTACTCTTTTTAAGAATGAACTGGTTTCCCTACTTAGCGTTGTGGTATTTATTCTTCCGCATATAAGTTTCGGTGGATTTACAGTCTTTGAATTCAGTCTAGTAAATCGCACCTTTGTCTTACCTTTTCTTTTGTGGGCGCTTGATCTTTATTTAAGGCGAAAATATTATCTGGCTTTTTTTATCCTCGGGATTATGTTCAACTTTCATATTCTCTCAGTGAATTTTGTTCTATTTATGATGGTATTTGATTATATTCTCCAATTGAAACGCAAAGACGGTTGGAAAAACATTACCTTGAGCATGATTTTATTTATAGTCGGAGCTCTCCCAGTTTTAATTTGGAAGCTACAAAGTCATACAAGCGATTTCGGTTTACATCCGGACTGGTTCTCTCTTTTAAGTCGTGGTTTTCTAAACCATCTTTTTTATCCTTTTTCATTTCATCCTTATATATTATTTATGGCGGTTGGCGGAATAAGTACCATCTTCATATTTTTTATTGCCAGACGTTTTGCTCCGTCTCCTAAATATAATCAAGAGATCACAAATTTCGTTTATGCAATTCTGGTTATTTTGCTGATAGAGACGGTAACGGCATTGTGGTTTCCGCTGGATGTCATTATAGAATCCCAAATCATTAGAGTTAGCATTTTTCTCACGCTCTTTTCTTATTTTTATCTGACAAGTTATGTAATCAAAAAAGTCCAATTAAATAAGTTAACCAAGCTCGACACATTACTATTGGTTATAGCTTTATTTTTTTCTTTTTCTCCATTTATAGCTCTTATTGTAATTGTTCAACAAGAATTAGCCAGTCTTAAAAGTCTATGGATTGCATTATCAACGCTGCTTGTGACTATAGTTTTTATAGCGGGGATTTTAATAGTCGCTTATCAAATTAATATTTGGCGACCTGGTATCCACGTTTTTGCAGAGCATTCGACCTGGTATGAAGCTCAATTATGGGCACGCGATAATACTCCCAAAAGCACTTTGTTTATTACGCCTCCTTATCTTTGGTGGTTTTATAGTTTGGATTGGAGAGTTGTCTCGGAGCGTTCAACGGTTTCTACACTGGCAGAATTATTGGAAGCTGCTTTTTCACCCCAATATATAGATTATTGGAGATTGCGTTTTGGAGCTGTTGCACCAGGAGCAATCGACCAATTCAGAGGAGATACTTTTGCCAATTTTAAAATAACTAAAAAAGCATTTTCTCAACTGACATTAAAAAATCTTAAAAGTATTTCAAATCGTTTCAATGCATCATATCTTGTAGTTGAAAGACCTCAACAGTATCCTTTGAGAGTAGCCTATGAGAATCGAGACTTCATTATTTATAATCTAAAAAGCCTCTAACTTGACGGAGTAAAGTTATTCGGTTGATGAATCAAGACTGTATTAACTGTTCTAACAGGGTATTCAGTAAAAAAGGTTCGAGGATGCTTTAATAGACGTCTTGCAGAACAATTAGCAATTAATTTATCGTCCCTTTTAATTACACCTCCAATTTGGAGAATATGTATTGCCAAATCGATGTCTTCATGGACTTGAGTGTTATCCATACAAACGGTATTTTTGACTTTATTCCACATTTTTTTTGTGAGAGCCATATTTGGGCCGATCAAAGTATTATTTCCATTTTGAACTAGTTTAAAAACTTCAAAATACATTTGAGCGTAAACTGGGGTCTTAAAAGGAAAGTCGTAAAAGATGACCGGCCCGGTCAAAGCATCAATTTTATATTTTGTAAAGTTTCCTTTAATTTTTTTGACCCAGTTTGAGGGTAGGATAGAGTCGGCGTCTATGCGCGCGAGAATATCATATTTAGCCTCGTTGAAGCCTTTATTTCTAGCATAGCTTATACCTTGTCTCGTTTCTTTGAAGATGCGGATATTAAATTTTTTGACGATATCAATTGTTCGATCGCTACAATTATTATCTATTACTATAATCTCGTCGGCAGGTTCTTTTTGCCTTTGGAGACTGATCAAGCATTTCTCGATAAATTTTTCTTCGTTAAAAACCGGTACGATAACGGAAACTTTCATAGAATGGTCTAGCCTAAATTTTAATACATTTAGCCTTTTTTTGTTTATTTCTTACTTTTTAATACTTGATAGTAAAAGTCTTCAGTTTCTTGAGCAGCTTTATCCCAACTATATTTTCTACTATTTTCTATTCCCCATGCCCGTATTTTTTTACGAAGATGTGGATCAATGATCAATTTTTTTAGAGCTTGAGTAAGTGCTCCTATATCGCGAGGCTTTACCAACAATTCGCGATTTGGATAGCCTTTAAGTGTTTCGCGAAACGCCTCATTTCTAAAACCAACAATGGGGCACCCACAAGCCATCGCTTCAAGAACTGTTAATCCATAACCTTCATCCACATAGGGCGCACAAAAAATATCAGCTTGCTGGTAAAGTTGCCTCCTTTTTTTATCACTAACAGTGCCAGTAAAAAAAACATTCTTTTTGAGCTTATTAACTTTTACATAAGTCTCAAACCGCTTCCTATCTTCTCCTTCTCCAACAACAGTTAAAACCAAATGAGGAAACTCTCTGCTAAGATGCGAGAGTGCTTTTAGTAGATATAAAAGGCCTTTTTTAGAAACGAGTCTCGCAAGAAAAAGAATGCGAACTTGTTTGTTTTTTACCACTTTTTTTACAGGGAAAAGCAACTCGTGGTTTAGGCCGCTAAGAATTATTTTTTGTTGAACGTTATCAGCACAAAGTTTTTCCCACCTTTTTCGAGCAATTTCAGAGACATATAAAACTCCATCTACATACAAAGAAAAATTCTTCTTCATAATAGGTAAAAATGTTTTTAAAACATTCGCCACAGAATCATCGTCCCAAGATAGATAGAAAGTCGTTACTTTTGGAATTTTTACATTCTTTAAAAGCTCCCATGCAATGAAAGGAATATAAGGTTCTTGGATATGACAAATATCGTAGTTTCCTTCATTAATAATTACAGAAGGTTTCTTGCCATTTCTTGGCCATAGATTAATGCTTGACCAATTTCCATTCGGCGTGGGGACATTGACGAGTTTTCCTAATCGCTGATAATTACGATAACGCTTAGTTTCTGCAGGACCAAAGATCGTAATAACATGCCCGCGCTTTCTTAGCGAATTTGTTAAATAATAGATTGATTCTTGAACTCCCCCAAGAGTAGACGGATCAGAAGAAAAATACATTGCAATTTTAAGTTTTTTCATAGTTGACCTTTCAATGATTTTTATCTTTTTGTTTTAACGAAAAAGTTGAGAGAATCGGGTAGTGGTCGGAGAGTTCTACATTAATGCGTTTTGTTTCAAGAGGGAGCAAATTTTTGTAAAGAACATAATCCAGTTTCAGCTTAAAAGGACGGATTTTCAGAAAGTGGCTCGTGAAGGAGAGATTCTTCGTGGCCTCTTTAAGATTATGTTGGTTGATCAATTCCTGGAAATCTTTTCTTCTATAGGGATAATTAAAGTCCCCAGCGATAATAATAGGGTTTTTTTTATCCAGTTTAAGCTCGTGAAAAGTGTTTATAATCTGTTTTTGCCTGACAGTATTCATAGCTGCTGCCGAGAGGTGAATGTTATATGCGAATAATTTCTTTTTTGAATCCTTAAATATGAATTCAGTCTCAAGTACTGTACGAGGAACCTCTCCTTTTCTTAAAATAAAAATAAGAGCTTCTAAAATCCCAGCAGGAAGATCAAAACTCCGAGAGCGGATAGCTTTGAAGACTGTTGAATTATAAAAAGTAGCGACTCCAAATATTTGTCCTGATCTGCGAATAAAACTATTAGAAAAATCAGCGAGCTTATAGCCGGCATTTTCGATTGAGGCAAGATCTTCATCACCAGTGATCATCTCCTGAAAAAAAATAAGATCAGGCTTGTAAGCGGAAAGAATCTTTTTGACCTGTCTTGTTGCTCGATTATATAAGAGATTATATGTCAGGACAGAGAATTTCATAAAAAGTGGTATCTATATTATACCAAGAGGATGAGAGTTAAAGCCCCATCCATTCACAAAGTATCCACAAAAAAGTAGTAATTTTTAGAGGTTGACCAGAAGCTCCAAACGGCGCTATATTTCTATAGGCTATCTCATAGGAAGGGAGTTTTTTTCTATAGGTCTTGACAAAGTAGAAAAAGCCCTGTATATTCTTAAAACATGAGAAGCTTTGGCCTGATTAAGAGGCTTATTCAAAGGCAAAGAGACAGGGAAATTAAAATAGATAATTTTGCTGCTTCGCAGTTTCAGCAACTAGTAAATAGGAATTTGGGAATTCCAATCAAGACATTTCAACTTTAAAGAAGGGAAGACGCGAAAAAAAGAGCATCACTACCGCTCGTATAAGGGGACGACGAGTAGTAATGCTCTTTTTTTCTTCCTCGTTTTTCACGAGAACGATTTGCTAAAACAATAACACACTAAAAAATGGTTGTCAAGATCTATCGATAACTTACCTTGTATACAGCTCCAAGGCCATTCTTTGACTCAAAAATTTTGGTGCCAATCTCCGCAAATTTCTTCTCACTCAGGTTTTTATATTTCTCCCTCTCAAGACCCGAAACAATCACATAGGAAACTCGATAATGTTCAAGCAGCTGTTTAGCCAGCTTGTTATCCGGAGATTCATAAATGTTGACTATATCTGGAATTCTTTTCCCGACCACCTCCGCAGATCCGCGCCACAGCCATTCATGCACCCACCAGCCTGCAACTGTAGGGAGGCCAGTATTTGCGGAGATTCGCTCATAATTGGTATAAGAATCCCCTTGTGCCTCTAGAATAGTTGGCTGGCCTTTTACGTGGGAGTTGAGATAATCAACTATCTCTTTATCCTGGGGAAATTCAGAGGCCAACCATTGAGTCCCATCAAGTTGAGGAGTTTTATCAAGCCGGCCATAATATGAGTGGAAAGAATAAAACGGATATATTACTACAAAAAATAGGAGAGAAATAAAAACAGCTTTAAACACATTTTTAATCCAACCCTTAAGCAGTGAAAGTCTATAAAGCGTGAATGTGGCGGCAATCCCCATCATAATAAAAGCCTGATAACCCAGCTTAAACATCGTATTGGCGCGAAAATGGGCAGGATAGATATCTTTGGCATAGAAAAATTCCGGGATAGTCACAAGCAGTATCCCCAAAACAAATAGCAATAGGACGTAAAGGTCAATTCGGGAGAGTACTTTTTCCCGATTATCAACTTTTTTTCCAAGATATTTAATCAGCGCAAAAATAATAAAAGACACCCAATAAAATCCCCAAAGCACAAAAAGCATCCAAAGGGGTGAAATCTGGCACTTGTCTTTTTCAAACAGGAACGGCCCTAACTTTTGAAGTTGGACTAGGTATGCGCTGCTACAATTGACGCCGACTCCGGAAACAAAGCTGCTAAAATTCAACAAAAAAGGCAGCGAGAAAATAACAAAAAAAATGGCAGTCAGAACCGAGGCAATATAGAATTTTTTATTCAGTCCAAACAACAAAAAGAATATCAGCACTGCAAGAAGAAAATAGATAGGGCCGTCAAAAGCGTTGGTCATGTAATGGACAGCTGTCATAAACCCAAGGGCGACAGTAGTTAGTGGTATGAAGCTGGGAGTATGTATGGATTTTTTGCGGATTATTACCACAAATAAAACAGCTAAAGTAAGCAAAATAAACGGAATGTCAAAAACATGACCGTGAAGATCTGCAACCACATAGGAGTAGGAAGGAAATTCATGAATAGTAAATGGAATGAAGCGAGTAGCATTGGGGTACCAATATTTTGCAGGATTGTAAGATGAAAAGATCTGCCAGAATGGGGTTGGGGTTTCATTGGGATAACCTTTTGTAAAAAGATAGATTGTATGGAGATTTCCTCCAAGGTTGACGATATAACTTCCAAGCAAACCAAAAAAAATCACGACTGACGACCTTACTTTTTTATATAAATAGACAAGGTTTGAGGAGAGAGAAAATACCAAAGTCACGGCTTGAGCAAAGATTGTTGCCAGAATGAGATTGTAACCTATGGCGGCTTTGGCATTTGATAATTTGATAAGTAAAGCCCCTGAGAGGTGGCCGAAGTAATAGTAGTTGATTGGATATCCCGCAGGATGGGTTGGATCGCCTGAATACCACATGTCCAAGGCCGGGAAAAATCGGGAGCGCAAAATTGAGTTCATGAAACCAAAATCCATAAATTTCTCAAGACCGCGAATTGATGGCTCCTGGCCGCGGATGAAGATGAGAAAGAAAAAAGCGGCAAGAAAAAGAAGCTCCTCAAAGATCAGGATGTAAAGTCGCACTTTGTCGTCCCTCAAGGAGGGGGGACCAACATCCTCTCGGTCAGGTCGAGTGCGACCTTTGGCAAGAAAAAAAGAAAGGATTGCAAATAAACCAATCAGTAAAAACAAGGAAGTTTGAGTAAAGGGCAAAAGTTTTATAGTCCCAAATAGAAACATACTGTAGCTCAAGGCGAGGATGGCGATTGTTTTTGCAAAGACATAACCTTGATCAAAAAAAACAGAAAAAAGCTTTCGGGTTACGGGAGTAAAAATGATACCTAGGATAAGAAGAACCAGATACCATTGTAAAGAGGTAAAAATCCAGTCCATAGGATTATATTATATAATTCTTCCATGGATAAAACCTTTCAGCCTCAAAAATATGAGGAAAAAATTTATGAATTCTGGGAGAAAAACGAGTTATTTCTTGCAAGAGTGGATAACAATAAAAAACCCTTCTCAATCATTCTGCCGCCCCCAAACGTCAATGGAGATCTCCATTTAGGTCATGCGATGTTTGTATTTGAAGACGTGATGATCAGATATCATAAGCTCAAAGGCTTTGCCACGCTCTGGCTGCCCGGGACAGATCACGCGGGCATAGAGACACAGTTTGTCTATGAGAGGCAGCTCAAAAAAGAAGGCAAGAGCAGATTTGATTTTAGTGGGGAGGAGCTTTACAAAATGATCTGGGATTTTACTCAAAGCAACAAACCCAAGATAAAACTGCAACTTAAGAAACTGGGTTTTGCTCTGGATTGGTCAAAAGAAAAATTTACGCTGGATGAGGATATTGTCAGGATCGTTTACCAGACTTTTAAAAAATTATTTGATGAGGGCCTAGTTTATCGGGCCAAGAGACTGGTAAACTATTGCACCCATTGCGGGACTTCATTTTCTGATCTTGAGGTGATTTATAAAGAACGGGCAGACCCTTTATATTACCTCAAATATGGACCATTTGTCTTAGCGACCACGCGACCTGAGACCAAGTTTGGAGATACAGCTGTCGCAGTTAACCCGGATGATAAACGCTACGGGCAGTGGGTAGACAAAGAAATAGAGGTCGAGGGTCTTTTGGGTAAATTTAAGATAAAAGTAATCTCCGATCTGGCGGTTGACCCAAAATTCGGCACAGGTGTGGTGAAGGTCACTCCAGCTCACGATTTCACAGACTTTGAAATCAGCAAGCGTCATAATCTTCAAGTGAAACAGGTCATTGATTTTGATGGGAGACTAAATGAGAAGACAGGCCCTTATGAAGGAATGAAGATAGTTCAAGCAAGAAAAAAGATAGTTGAGGATATGCAAAAAAAGGGTTTAGTCAAAAAGATTGATGACAAATACATACACCGCGTGGGAGTATGTTACAGGTGTGGGACAGTAATTGAACCACTCCCTTCTGAACAGTGGTATATCAAAATAAAGCCACTCGCAGGTCATGCACTAAAACTAGTTAGAGCGGAGAAGATAAAAGTCTATCCGAAAAGATTTAGTAAAACTCTGAGGGAAATATTGGCCAATTTCATAGACTGGAATATTTCGCGGCAGATCGTTTGGGGGATCAGAATTCCGGCCTGGAAGTGTGTAAGCTGTCGGCAATGGATGGTAACTCAAGGGGAAAGACCTAAAAAATGCAGCAAGTGTAGTAAATCAGACTTGGTTCAGGATCAAGACACATTTGATACGTGGTTTTCTTCGGCTCAGTGGCCTTTTGCCACGCTTTCCTCAGCCGGCCCTGATTTCTACAAATTTTTTTATCCGACAACGGTTATGGAGACGGGTTATGATATTATGCGGGCCTGGGTGGTGCGGATGATTATGGTAGGCTTTTTTATAACCAAAAAAGTGCCCTTCAAAAATATTTATTTACACGGACTGGTGCGCGACAAACACGGTCAAAAAATGAGCAAAAGCAAAGGTAACGTAATTAATCCTTTGGACAAGGTAAAGGAGTTTGGGGCGGACGCTTGGCGGGCCTCACTAATCTTTGGCATAAAAGACGGAGCAGATGTTTCCCTTTCAGATGAGAGAATTATCGGGATGAGAAACTTTGCCAATAAAATCTGGAATATTGGGAGATTCATTTGGTTAAGTCAACATGAAGAGAAAGGTCACCTTAAGCGAAGAGAGCGATCTGCAAATGCCTCAACGACGTCTGGGAATGACAAGTTGCGGCAATTGCTCAAAGAATTTGAAACAATTAAAAAATCGTATGTCAGACAGATGGATCTTTACCATTTCTCCAAAGCTCTTGAGGCGGTTTACGAGTTTTTATGGCATCGCTTTGCCGATTCCTATATAGAGGAGTTGAAAGAGGAGCTCAAAAATGGTAATATTGAGGTCTTGGAAGGCCTGGAGAAAGTTTATACGGGTACGCTTGCGCTACTTCATCCTTTCATGCCGTTTGTGACCGAAGCTGTTTGGCAGACATTTTACGGGAACGCAAGTTCAATAATGAAAGAGGGATTATGAAACGCACATACCAACCCAAAAAGAAAAAAAGAAAAAGAAAACACGGATTTATAAAAAGAAGCAGGACAAGTTCAGGCAAAAAAGTTTTAAAACGAAGGAGAAACAAAGGAAGAAAACGAACAACTGTTTAAACAATACTTATGCTTTCACCAAACTTCTTTAATACTATTTTTGTTTTTCCCGTACTCAATTTATTAGTCCTCTTCTATAGCGCCTTTACCTTTCTAAGGCTTCCCGGTGCTTTTGGGTTGGCAGTTATAGCGCTTACTGCATTTGTAAGACTTCTACTTCAGCCCTTTTTCCATAAGCAGATGGAGACTGCAAAAAAAATGCAGGAGATGAAGCCCCATTTGGATAGATTAGCCGATAAACACAAAGAAGATAAGGCTCGACTTCAGCAGGAACAGCTTAAACTCTATCAACAAGCCGGAATAAATCCTGCCTCAGGCTGTCTGTTTCTGATCATTCAGATTCCTATTTTTATAGCTCTTTACAACACTCTCAGGGTCTTTTTAATAAATACCAATATGTCCAAGGCGATTATCGAAATCAACAAGGTCTTATATTTCCCGGCTCTTAAAATCAGTACGCTTGATCCGTGGTTTTTCGGTTTTAATCTGGGGTTTACCCCACAAAAAGCTGCAGTATGGTACTACTACACAATTCCTCTCTTGACTGCATTTTTGCAATATTATCAAGTACAGGTTTCAATGCCACCCCCTCCTAAGGAATCTTCCGCAGCTTCAGCTGCGGAAGACAAGAAAGACTCTGCCGGAGATTTTCAAAAAGCCATGAATACACAGATGAAATTCATCTTCCCACTTTTGATCGGCTGGTTCTCGTTTACCCTTCCTGTCGGGCTTTCTCTTTATTGGAATATCTTCTCGATTTTCAGTATAATTCAATACCGAAATTTAAAAAAATAATGGATAAGGTTAAACTCATTAAGACCGAGACAGAAGAACTGCTTTCTAAAATCATTGATAAGCCGGAAGTTGAAGTCTCGGAAGATGACGGAGTCTATCACGTCACAATCAAATCAGATGAGGATGCGCCGGTTGTAATAGGCCGGCATGGAGAGACAATCAAAGCGATTCAAAAGATCCTTGAAGTGGTTCTTTACAAAAAAGTGGGCGAGTCGGTAGAAATACTGGTTAATGTGAATGATTACCGGGAGAAACAAAAAGAAAGGTTGGAGGAGCTGGCTGAGCGCTTTGCCCAAAAGGCAAAAGAGCAAAAAAGCGCCTCCTATATCAGAGGGCTCTCATCCTACGAGCGCAAACTGATCCATGAGTATGTGAGCCAAAATTATCCTGATCTTGCCTCCTACTCAACAGGTGAGGGCAGGGATCGCCGTCTGGTGATAGATCTTAAGGAAAATGCCCCAGAAGGTGCAAATGGGGTAGAATAGACAAGGGGGTTGACAGTACCATAAACCTATAGTATACTCGCCGCATATCTTCAAAAAACCGTAACTATCCACACATTTCTTTAATTACCCTTTACACTCATATACACTGTAATTTATTGGCCCAATTTGATAGCTTATTATAAGTTATACTAAAAATATGGTTAACGAAAGTAACGAGAGACAACCAGGTAGAGTGCCACCTAGGCCAGATCAAACAGGAGGGCAACAGCTTCCGCCTCCTCCTGAAGGCAGGCGCGGTAGACAAGAAAGACGCGATACGCGATCTGTTGCAAAATCGATTTATAAATTAACCAATCAAATAGAGAAAGACCGAGAATCTAGAGAGTTGCAGGCCGAAGCCGAAAGACAAAGAGCAGAAGCAATACACGCTGCACGAGAACAGAGCGAAGAATTAATTGTCGGACTCGACCAAGCCCAGGAACAGAGACTTATTGATCTAAGGAATAAATTAAATAGTAGCCCTCTGGATGCAGACATAAAGCAAGAATTATTAGAGGATATTTTATTCTGGAACAAGAAATCTGAAGATGAAATAAGGCAAGGTCTCTTGGATGCTGGTCTTGTCGCAGGAGAAATAGCTGATTTTATTGATCTTGGAAAGAAATATAGAGAAACTTTTGGCAGTGATGAAAGGACAGAGCAAGACTTAATTTTAGGAAATATGTCTCCTGAAGTCAGAAAGCTTTTTACCATAGATCATGTAAAGAATTTACTCATAAGAAATTTACAAACCGGACATTATGAGGTTTCATATGCAGGACAAAGAGAACTTAAAAAAGCCGCTTTAAAATACCTTAACGATATTCTTAAAACTGTAGATGGGAAACCAGACACAGATTTTAGTCAGAGTTTTAATCTTTTTTATGACGAGCCAAAATTAAAAGCAATTGAAAAAGTACTTATTAGATTGAGAGACGATGAAAAATGGAGTGATGTAAAAGAGATAGATGAAGAATCTTATAAGAATATAAGGCAATTTCTAGGTGGATTAGTAAATGAACTAGGTAGAGAAAGAGAATTGAGAGAACTCTATCATGACGTTGGCATTTGGATAAAGACTGCAACACCCGAAAACCTATCAAAAAGTTTATCTCGCTATAATGTTTCGGCAATGGTTTCGCCAGTTTTGTCTGACGTAGATGGGAAACTCATTAGCATTGCATTAAGCGAGTATGAGAATTACCTTCAATATGATATCGCCAAAAACAAAGGATATGTTCGCTCAAGCTTGTATAGTGCCAAAGTTGAACAGAATATGTACACTTATGATAACGAAGACAGAAGAAACCTAAGAGAAAGGCTCAAGGAAAAGCTTAAGAATCTAAATAATTATGCTGCAAATACTGCTGACTTTTCTAATGACGATATAACAAAGAGGGATAAGTTAAGCCTGAGCGAAGATATTGAAGAATGGCAAATAGATCGTGCACTTTCTTATGCACGGGGAATCCATTTGATTGTGACTATTCGTGGTTTTGAAATTCCTGCCTCTGGAAGACCAACGTTAGGTTTTGAGGGATCTGCCGATAATTTCTACGATATGTCTGGCCTTCTTAATCCCCTGATGAAGTGGAGGACTGTAAGAGGCGGTGGAGGGTTGGGGGGAAAAAGGGGAACAGACTTAATGCACGTACCGGAAGTTTTGCTTTCGCAAGTTGATGTAAGACCAGAGAAGTCTCTTCTTAAAAGGTTAAGTCGATTTTGGGAAAGACGATGGAATCCTAGAAAAATTCATGAAACGGCACAAAAATGGGCTGAGGAGAAGAAAATAGAATATTGGGAAAAAATAAGAAATAACTGGTTATATAAAGATATTGAATTCAAAAAACTTCTAAGTTTTTTTGGAATTGGTGGTTTAGCCGCAAGAGGAGGCTGGCGTTTGCGCTCGCTTAAAAAAGTGTTTGAGAAACACATAACTCAACTCAAAAATGCAGCGGGAGATATCATTCAAAACGGTAGAGAATTTGGAAAAGATTGGGTGAAAGATTATGAGGATTTAGGTAAAAAAGCTGGTGTTGGAATGAGATTTGGATTTGATATATCAAGAGCGGAGGAGTTTGCAAAGATTGAATTATGGAAAAAAATAAGAATTGGAGGGATTCTCCCAGGCGACACGCCAGATGAGATCAAATTAAAACTAGAGAAAATCGGAGAGAGTGAGCTTAATAGAACATGGCTTAATTATTTCGAGGGAGATAATAGTGATAAATATGTTTTTGAGATGCCGGATGGAGAAAAAGTGACGACAGCTGAGTATGTAGAAATAAAAATGCATGTCCTTAGAGGGATGAATTTTTATGATCTTTTAAAAAGATCCCCATTAGCTTTTTTGAATAATCTAGTGTCTCTGGTTCCGGAAGTATTAACTGAAAAGTTGGGAGGGTTTAAATCATTTTATTTTTGGGACAGAGACCATTTACAACAAGAATTTAATGCAGGAAATATAACAAAAACTGAACAGAATGATGCAATAAAATTCCAAGCTAAACTGAATGCTTTACTGGGGATTGAAAATCTCACACATCTCAAAGAAATACGTATGTTTTATAAAAGACTGGAAATCTGGGGAAAAAACTTATCTGATTATCAAGATACTCCCGAAGGAGAATTTAACAAAGAGTTTGTTTTGACTGAATTCTATAGACAAATGACTCTTGCCGCAGAAAAAGTAAAATATCAACAGAAATTAGAAATGGAAGAAGAAGACATCGAGGACCCTGAACTACGAGAATTAATTTTTGGCAATAATCCTAGAAGGAAAGGGCTGGTTACCTATTTCAAAGAATTTAATGATTATTCTACGTTTGGAGTGGAAGATGTCGGAGGTAGCCTGGAAGATGCAAAATTAGGAGAAAATGGATTTTTCTTCAAAATAGCAAGAGGATGGTATAATGAACTGGGCTATAACCTTCATCCTAATACTTCAGATGTTGACTGGAGGTATATATTCCAAGAACTTGGTCCAGAGGCAGGTGAAAATGTGATTGTAAGATTATGGAGAGATCTTCATTCATGGAATGAAGTTACAAATCAGCTGATAAATTTTGACCACATGCTAATCAAAATAGCAGAGAGTCACGATATGAATCCAATAGTTGAATTGCATGAGAAAATTCACAGTTTAGAAGGAATAATGGGTCCAGCTGACATGCAAAAAGCTCAATATTATATTTCCACAATCGTCTCTCGCTATTTCCAAGAGCATTATGCAGCGAGACTGCCGTTTCCGTTTAACGCCCTTGTACGGATAGCTCAGTATAACAATATCTCATTGTCTCAAATTTATGGTAAACGAGGAGCAATGACTCTTAAGTCTGATGCAATAATGGCTTATATTCAAAAATTAAGGGGAAGCCATGATCTTGCAGATAAGGGTAGATTTTCATGGAAAAATCTTGCTCGTTCGGTTGGAACCGATTGGCCAAAACTTATAATGACTGAATCCGCTCCTAATTTTCTAGTTATTCTTGCTCTTTTTATGCTGTATAAATATATAAGCCAAGCTTTAAAAGAGACATCTGATGAGAAGAAATAATTTCCTATTGAGTTTTTAGTAGAATTAGTGTGAAATATATAGGAGAATGGTAAAAAAAACAGCCAAGATTTTTCTAGTTGCGATTTTCGTTTTTGCTTTTTTTTTAAGCCAACAAAGTTTTGCTGCAGGTAAAAAAGGTGGTTCAAATGTTGGCGATGTAGGTGGAACTACAACAGGAACAGATGGGATTGATAATCAAATAAAATCGCATCTAAAAGATCTAAATCTTCCGGATATGATCGGAGTCAATTGTGGTATTCCAAATAGCAATATTGACCAATGTTGTACAGGAAAAACCAATACGACTCCAATAGGTAATCAGTTGGATAGTTTGTTCCCAGACTTTCTTTGTTTACCAAACTTTTTAGCTATTCCTATTAAAATATCTCTTAAGTTGGGACAAGGAGCAAAAGAGGCTATTGGCGGAATTGGGGAGATCCTTACAGCACATCCTATTGGGGGGGCTAAAGATTTGGTAAAAGGTGTTGGCTGTATTATTTCATTTGGTTTTTTTGGATGTGATAATAGCGGAGATACAAAACCACTCTGCATTAGTCAGATTCCAAAAGCCTTTGCAGGAATAGTAATCTCACAGACCCCAGTTGCCAATTTAGTAAACGTCACAGGCTTAAAAGACGCACAAGTGTGTGTTGAGGGGGCTAGACAGACCTCTACAGATTCTGCAAGTCAATCTTGCAAATGTGTACGGGATCCACTAGGAAAAGGAGCGTTGTGTGAAAAATATATATCGCAACCTACAGAACTTCAAGCCTGTCTAAATTGTTCTGGTAATGGTATCTGGACAGGCTTGGGCTGTATTAATACAAGCGTAGGGGGTTTTGTTGGAAGTTTAATGGGAATTGGCATCGGCTTAGCCGGAATATCTGCTTTACTGTGTATTATTTATTCAGCATTTATTTTACAAGTATCCCAGGGTAATCCAGAGAGGTTAAAGAAAGCAAGAGAATATCTTACAAATTGTATTGTTGGGCTTCTAGTCATTCTTTTCTCAGTAATGATACTTCGTCTTGTAGGTGTAACGATAATAAAAATCCCAGGCTTTATCTGAAGAATTTTTTTAAGTTTCTTTATGGTCCTTCTTCTTCGCCTTGACTAAATGCGTGTTTCGCAAGCTCGCGGACCATATCACGTTCGCGTTTTGATAGCCCTTCTTCGGGTGGAGATATTAATTTACCTATTCCAGGTAGACCTTTAAATTTTGTTCTAAGTCCAGGTAATGCAAGTGTCGATGTACTGACTTTTTGTAGCAAGCTAGATCCTCCAGCAAATCCAGCAGCAGCTCCAGAAAAGAACGTACCAATACCGAACCTAAATGGAGACTCTTTAATTCCAAATAATTGCTTGATTGACTTAACAACATCTGGAATCATAAAAAGAATTCCTATCCCTATGAGTACATTAAAAGTTGATCCAACTTGATTAAAGAGAAACGGGGGTTGCCATAGAGGCGTTTGATTTGAGGAAGTATGGATAATTATCGAGGAAAGAATGATCATTACGATCACAATTGGAAATGCGAGCAAATCAGCTACAAGACTTTTTATCCACTTTGAGAAAGTATTTATACCAGGAAAAGCATTAGCCAGAATAATAAACGGAGCAAAAATTATCATTACAATGATGCGTATATAGGCAACTAAAAGTAAGAAGAAGATCCTGAAAAATACAAGAAGTCCGGTTGTTACTAAAATAAAAACTGACAAGATGAAAGGAGCTGCTGAGGCAAGAATAATGCCGACTGCAGAAAAAACGCCAAGTGCAATAAGGTATCTTATTAAGCCGCCAGCCGGGGGTCCATCACCAACGTCTCCTTTTATCAATTGTTTAAGGGGTTCAATTCTGTACAAAAGAGCTACTGTTATACCCATGACTGCTAACCTAACCGTAACGCTTATGAAGTTTGGCATAATAGAAAAGAGCGCAGATCCAATCCCTAAAATATCCTTGTTCCAAAAGATCTTACCAAACAAGTTAGAAGGCGTACCAATAAGAAGTTGAGTTTGAGTCGCCTGATCTATAGGAAAGACCGAGTTGTTTGCTAAGATTGAGACACTTAACGCTATAATTACATACATCAAGTCAATCAGGAAACCTGCTATTGCAAAGGAAAAGGTTATCAGAAGTAAGGAAACGACAATTCGTGGGAGTGAATTTTCAATGGAGACGATAGTTTGAGGATTGATCTTGACACGAAACATTATTAAAAAACCAATGATTATTAGGACGAGAACTAATATAGTATATGAAATGTCACGAAAGACTTTCCATAATTCTTGAAAAGGAGCCAGAGCAGCAAAGCCAATACCTGCTGCATAACTTTTAGGAATAAATCCTGTATTTTGAAGCCCAGAGTAGACCCAGTAGAGTCCAGACGCAGGAGGATTAGCATAGGGCATTGCTATAAGTTTAGCTACACCACCAAAAAGACTTTTATCAAAATTTTTGTCTCCGTCGTTCGGTTTATCAGTACATGCTTCCCCAATAAGCCCACACATAGAAGCACGATAAATACCAACAATAACTTTATCCCTTTTTGTAGTATTAAACTTAGGATCTTTAATAACTTTAAATATCTCCTGGCGATTTTTGACTATAGGGTTTTCTAGATTTTTAGGCTTATCTTTTGATAAAAAATGAGCAAATAGGTTGATGACAATAACATAGACAGCAATGACGATAAAGACCTTTTTAGTTATACTTGAAGCTTTCTTTAAAAATTCAACCATTTATTTCATTCTAAATGAATTAACGACAGAATGTCAATTTAGCAATTTCCAGTAATAGAGGGCCAACCTGAAACATGGATATGCGTTTCGTGGTAATCGTTTCCGTATGGTGGAGTGTATGGGCGTTTAGCATAATTATATTCGATAGAATAGTGATAATGGTCATAAATAACACAATGAATAGGAAGCCCATTATTTTTAGCAGCTGCAACTAATTTGGCAGCTGTTGAAATTAATAGTGCCTTAGAACCAAATATATCTACAGCGTTACAATGGTAGTGTTCGCTATCGAAATTTGTCCCATGACCGGAAGTTACACAGATACCGCCCCATGAGATACCTGGAATTGCCATTACAACGCTCATAATCTGCTTCAGCTGCGGTGTACCTCCACCACTATATGGTTGCGGAGGAGGAAGATTTCCTCCACTGCCACCTCCTACTCCACTACTCACTCCACCAGTATCATCATTAGGATTGGTGTCTAAATTAAAAGTTATCAGGCTTTTAACAAAATCAAAAAAAAGTGCCTGTTGTTGTTTTTCTGTATGAGATTGTTGATTTGTCTGTGTGTTTAAAGAGCTTGTCTTACTTGATTGTTGTTGAGGTTGTGTTTGCTGTTGCTGTTTAGACTCTTCTATTGACTGAGGTTGTGTTTGCTGTTGTGTATCGTTCTCTGGTTTGAAGTTTCCTTCAGTGAGTGTTAGAAGAAGATCATTTTGTCTATTTTCGATTAGCTTATTGATAGGTTCAGATCCGACTACAAATAATCCAGGATTTGTTTGATATGAGCCTAGAAAATTATTCTCTTCTAGTAATTTATTCAATTCACTATCGGCATTAAGAGTTTTTTTTGAAACGATAAATTGGTTAACTTCAGGTGAAAATTTTATATCAAGATTACTTGAACTATACGGGAGTTTATTTTTAAGAGCATTGAATGCGACCAATTGATCACCGGTCAGATAATTAAGGGCACCTGATGTCATCTCAGGTATCTCGTTTAACAGCTGTTCTTTAGTAAGAGTTGGGGTGATAAGATTTTGTTTCTGTCCGAATTCACCCGTTGATTCAAATATTCCAGTAGGTATAAGCGTTGGTTGTTGTTGAGAAGTCGAGCCTCTACTGGTTAAACCGCTAACAAAGATGGTAATTGCTATAAGCACTATCAAGATTACCCCTGCGATGATAATTAGTATTTTGGTATTTGGCAAGCGCATGTCTTAATAATTATTATAATTGTATTTTGAATTGTGCTGAGGCAATCTGAATAATAAACAGAGTACCCGCTTATTGCGCAATAGTTTTACCCACAACCCTTCTGTTAATGTTTGTACTTTGTGGATAATTTCCTCCTCCTTTATTAGTTACACTGCGACTATTGTAATAATCCCAGACGGATTGACAATACGACGGACATCCACGAGGATTGTAACTATAAGCAGCTTTAAAAACCTCTTGTTGGGTTAGATTAAAGGGGTCTTTAGCTTGAGCTGCTGCTTTCAGTTTTAACGCAGCGCCAAAAACAGCATCGCGAATATTTTCGACATTGGGTTGATGTTTGACAATGTCCTTTACGTAAGGTGCCCAGTCTGACCAAGTTCCGGGGATAAATTGCATTGGACCATAAGCAAAACCATTAAAATAACATGGACGATCATTTGGCACAAGAGTTGGATGGTTAATAATTTGATTTTGAGGCCAGTATAAAACAGTAGTACACTCTTTATACATAATTGCTGCCAAGAGCTTTGGTGCAATATTTACTTTATTTCCTGCCTCTATAAATATATCCATCAAGGCTTTAGAGATTCTTTGATCAGTAAAGGTACCATTATTAGATTGCGAATTCCCACCTCCTCCTCCACTACTCACTCCACCAGTATCATCATTAGGATTGGTGTCTAAATTAAAAGTTATCAGGCTTTTAACAAAATCAAAAAAAAGTGCCTGTTGTTGTTTTTCTGTATGAGATTGTTGATTTGTCTGTGTGTTTAAAGAGCTTGTCTTACTTGATTGTTGTTGAGGTTGTGTTTGCTGTTGCTGTTTAGACTCTTCTATTGACTGAGGTTGTGTTTGCTGTTGCTGTTTGTAGAATTCTTCTTTTATATTAGCCAAATTTTGTTCAGCTTCCTGGATTGCCTGGTCAACAGGTTTTTCGGTATTGACGAAAAGATCAGGAAAATGTTGATAAACATCCAAAAAATTGCTATCCTGGAAGTATTTCTGCAAAGCAACGTCAGTTTGCGGAGTCTTTTTCTGGATATAGAACTGACCAAGCGCTTCGGAATAACCAAGAGCAAAATCATCCGTCGAAACAGGGAGCTTCTTTTTAAGATCGTTAAGCTTATCGGCTTGATCGGTTGAAAGAATGTGGTTATTTATGTCGGCAACTTTTTGTTCTAATTGTTGTTTTTCCTGTGTAGTTAGAGTAGGAGTTGGATTTCGCCCAATACTGCCACCGCCTGTCTCGTTTAAGATTCCGGTAGGAAGGAGAGTAGATTGTTGCTGGGAAGTTTTATTTTTATTGAAAAAACTACTAACAAATAAAGTTACGGCAATGAGTATTACGAGAATTACGCCCGCTGCAATAATAAGTTTATTCATTGAGGAATTCATCTTATAAAGTAGACTCCTTGACTTTTGACTTGGATTTAGCCAAAATAACAGTATGTCTTTCTTTGATTCTATAAATAATGAGAGCTTCACGTCAAGCTGATATTATGGGAAATTACACTCCGCTTAACCTCAAAAAATTAAAAAAAGGCTCAGATCCGGATAAGACAAATACAGTCTTGATCATAATCGCAATACTCACGGCCTGCGTACTTGCTTTTATCCTGATACTTCTTATTAGGCAAAAAATGAATCCCCAGGCGCAGCCTGCAAAACAAACTCAGGAGGATTTGATACCCTCTCCGCCACCTCAGGATCTTAACGCTGAGGCAACAACCTCGCCAACGCTTGAGCAGGGCCAAACAATAACTTCTACCCCAACAGGCAGTCTTAAAGTAACACAAGTGCCGACTAAAAGCCCACCCCGCTAATGGAAAAGGTCCAGATACAGCTTCTTTTGTTTATTACCCAGTCTGCCCTTTTATACCTAATAACCCGGGTCACCTTAAAGCGCCTATTTATTTATTTAAGCTCTGTTACCCAGAACAGGAAACTGGTTTACGCCCTTATCTCAACTATTTATTTTCCAGGTACGCTGCTTCACGAGGCAGCGCATTTGGTAATGGCGACTCTCTTGCTATTAAGGGTCAAAGAGATTCAAATCTTTCCAAAGGCAACAGGTGAGCAGACGCTCAAGCTGGGCCATGTTGCCTATGAAAAAAGGGGTGCTCTACGTGGAGTCTTGGTTGGGAGCGCGCCCTTTTTCCTGGGCCTGATTTTTTTCTGGGCTCTTGCCTATTTTAAACTTTTTCCCGGTTCAAATTTATGGAGGACAATCTTATTCGGTTATCTAATTTTTGCCGTTTCCTCAACAATGTTCTCCTCAAGGCAAGATCTGGTTGACATACTGTACGCGCTTCCTTTGGTTATAATGGGAATAGGAATAATCTATATTTTCAATCTGACAGCCCAATTTGAGGCGCTGACAAAAACGATTAATTTATATTTATTTTTTCCATTAGTCATAAATTTGTGCATATGGGTTACAACTCACTGGCTCAACAGGTGAATATAAACGGCCAGCCGATCAACGGTCCTCTGGTTGGAATAAATGATTTGGGGGGCTTGGTAAGTAGGGTGGTGAATGTCTTTCTGATCCCACTTGCCGGGGTGATCCTTTTTATAGTTCTGATCTGGGGAGGTTATGGTTTTATTATCTCGAGGGGTAATCCGGAAAAAGTAAAGCAGGCCCGTGCCAGGATAACAGCAGGGCTTATAGGATTTGTATTGCTTATTGTATCCTATCTGATCGTGAGGTTATTGTCGGATGTTTTCGGTCTGGGAAAAGGCTTATTCACGCCTTGACGTATGTTATTTTATCTTGATATAATCAGATCTAAATCCATGAAGAATCTTTTTATTAAAAATTAATCAGAGGCTTTAGTCCCGCCTGGTAAAGCGGGATTTTTTTTAGCCCCTGCCCCCTGGTTGGCTTGGGGTTGAGGGAAGGGGACTTTTTCTTATGTTTAAAAAGAGAGAACTGCCCATTGTTATCTCAGTCGGAGGGAGCTTAATTGTCCCAAATGGAGGGATTAATACAGAGTTTCTTCTCAAGTTAAACAGCCTCATCAGGAAACACGTCAAACTGGGGAGAAGATTTTTTCTCGTTGCAGGAGGTGGTGCTACAGCGCGCCGCTATATCGAGGGTGGGAAAGCTGTGATCGGTGATTTTAGCGAGGAAGATCTTGATTGGCTGGGAATCCATTCGACTCGCCTGAACGCTCATCTTCTAAGAACGATCTTCACAGATATTGCGCACCCCAGGACGGTTGAGAATTATAGACGAAAACTTATCAACTGGAAAGAGCCTGTGGTCATCGGGGCCGGCTGGAAACCGGGCTGGTCTACCGACTATGACGCTGTTGTTTTGGCAAGGGATTATCGAGCCAAGCTTATCATCAATTTATCCGATATAGACTGGGTCTATGATAAAGATCCAAATAAACACAAAGATGCAAAACCCATCAAGAAGATGACTTGGCCACAGCTGCAGGAGCTGATCGGTACAAAATGGGTGCCCGGATTTAAAGCCCCTTTTGATCCGATGGCAGTCCAACTGGCAAATCAGATTGGCATTACCGCAGTTATTACCAGCGGCAATGACTTTTCTAATTTAGAAAAGATTATCGAGGGAGATGTCTTTAGGGGCACAGTTGTCACACCCTTTAAAATTGACGCCAGTTTTTATGATAGAGAATATTATTTGGGGAAAAAGGGAGGAGTACGTTATGGTTATGTCGAATCATTGAGAGGAAAAATAGTCTATAATCTGGCTAATTTCTATAGAGCGCTGATTATCAAATTATTCCTAAACCCAAAAACGTGTCTGGATGTGGGATGTGGCACAGGTTATTTAGTAAAATGGCTGCGTTTTTTAGGGGTTGATGCATATGGCGTTGAGGTTTCGCAGGCAGCTCTTAATTTAGCAAAAGACTCAGTCCGGCCATATCTTAAAAAAGGCGATATACTGAAGCTTCCATATAAAGATAAGGAATTTGATCTTGTTCTGACATATGACGTCTTGGAGCATCTTGAAAAATCGAAAATAGAAAAAGCAATTGAGGAGACTGTCAGAGTTTCCAAAAAATATATTCTACACAAAATCTATACAGAGGAGAATAGGTGGGTTACGCTCTTTCACGGACGCGATTTCGCCCATCTTTCGGTTTTTCCGCTCAAGCACTGGGAACAGATTTTCCACACAACCAACAAGATAAAGGAAGTTAAAGGATCATTCCTTAAATTGCCTTCATTTTTTGAGACAGTGTTTCTGCTTGAGAAAGATTAAAGTAAGCTAAAATATAGAGTATGCTGCTTAAACAAATAGCGCTTAATAACTTCCGTAACTTTAGCAGGCAAGCTTTCCATTTTAGTCCCTTGCTTACCGTCATCATTGGTGCAAATTCATTGGGCAAAACAAATCTTCTTGAGGGGATCTATTTCATTATTAACGGGACTGGTTTTAGGGAAACTAAAGAAATTGAGCTGATAAATTTTGAACGCTTAAAAAGTGCGCAAGTTGAAGGAATATTTGAAGAGGGGCAACTTAAATATCGATTCAAGATAATTCTGACTGTGAGTGGGGATTCCTTACAAAAATCTTTCTTAGTAAATGGCTCAAGGAAAAGACATATCCAGTATAGTCAAGATCAGACTCGCTGCGTGCTTTTTACACCACAACAGATTGAGATTCTGACGGGCTCTCCACAAAAAAGAAGAGACTATTTTAATAAATTTATTGCTCTTTATGATTATGAATATAAAAAGAGGCTCGACAATTTTGATAACGGCCTAAGAAGAAGAAATAAAATACTCGAGCATTACAAAGATAAACTTAAGTTAAAAGAGGAGATTGTTTTCTGGGACAATTATCTAGAGGAGCAGAGCAGTTATTTGATCAAAAAGAGACAGGAATATTCAGACTTTCTTAATCAAAATCATAATATTGACGCAAAAGCTTTCAAGATAAACTATCTTAAAAATGAATTTACCAAAGAAGCGGCCGAGAGATTATTTGACAGGGAGGCTTTGGTGAGAAAGACGTTACTTGGTCCGCAAAAAGATGATTTTCAAATATTGCTGCAGGAAAAAGACATTCATCGTTTCGGTTCCCGCAGTGAACAACGCTTGACGATTTTATGGTTAAAAATAAATGAGATCCTTTATCATGAACAGACTGTAAAAAAACAACCTATTCTTCTGTTTGACGACATTTTTTCAGAGCTAGATTCAAAAAATAAGAAATTAGTCCTTTCACTGGTTGAAAAATATCAAACAGTCTCAACAACTACAGATCGTGAAATCCCAGCTCTTGCAAAAGTCCCTCATGAAATAATACATCTTTAGACAATGGAGTGGGTGGGATTGGAAGTTTTTGGTTTCTTTTGTAGCGCGACACCCTTACGGTGTATTGAATTTCTGTAGATGGTGAAACTATTTAATGTACAATAGAGGGGACACGATGAAACAAAAACTGTTGTTTGGTGTCGGTTTGATGGCTCTCTCTTTCGTATTGTATTTTTTTAAGCTGCCCGGCAGTTATAATTTCGATAGTGACTTTGCTAGGGATTTGATAAATATTCATACCATCTCTCAAGGCCATCTCACTCTGCTGGGGCCAAAGTCAAGCTTCGGAGGATTATATACGGGACCTTATTACTATTACTTATTTGTGCCGATTTATCGTATTAGTCATAGCTTAAATGCTATTCTTTTTTTCAATGCACTACTGTTCGCTTGTTCAATAAGCTTAGTCTTTTTTATCCTCAATAAGCACCTATCCTTGTTTAGGGCGACTTTAGCATCACTGGCGTTGGCTTTTTTGCCTCTGCTCATCACAACTAGCCGCAGCCCCGGTAACGCCTTCTCCTACATTCCTTTTCTCATTGTAGCATTGACTATATTTTCCTTTGCAATCCCAGAAAAAAACCTTCTCATATTTTGTCTAGGATTGCTCTTGGGGATCATCTTAAATTTTCACTATAGCAATATTTTCTTTATCGTCTCTGCCTGGATGATTCTTCTACTCACATTAAAAAAGAGAATGAAGATTGCTTATTTCGCGCTTGGTATTTTCGTGAGCTATCTTCCTCTTGGATTGTTTGAGCTGAAGCATGGATTAGTCATGTTTAAAAACACTTTTGTAAACGGATCTTATCATACTTTTCTCAATGATCAAAATGGTATTCAACTGCATGCAAAAAAGAATATCATTGATAATTTTTTATTTTTATCAGAACAATTTAGACAAGTGATCATTCTTCCGCCATTAGTTTGGGTGGCAATTGGATTGGTACTCATGCTTTATAAAAAAGCTCAAGAAAGAATCAGCGCGCCCCAAAAAAATTTGTTTATCTTTTCAATCCTATCGTCTGTCGCCCTCGTCTTTATTTTAAATGGTCAATTTGCAATTTTTTATATTTATCCCGTTGCCATAATGCTAGCCTTATCAGTAGTTTTGCTGGTTGCATCTTCTAAACTATGGTATAGTCTCATCGCAATCATTTTACTTGAACTGCTATTTTTCCCTTCATCCCTCTATAAACCAGCAGTCAGAAGCTACAAGATCTTCCAAGATGCAAGCAATTATTTGGTGGATAAAAAACTGATAGATAAAAACAACAGCTTCAATACAATACAGATTAGAAAAGAGACGAGTATCGCTCCTTACGGATTTGAGTATCGTTACTTTTTGATTGAAAGGGGATATATTCCGGCAGACGTGACTGAATATCAACAATCTCATACGCTGATCTTATTTTCAGAAGTCAAGAAGCTGGATCTGGTTTCCCTTAATTCATGGGAAATAAATCAGTTTGGGAAAGAGAATCTGCAGAAATATAATCGCTATAACTTTAAGAATCTAACTATATACAAATTTGAGAAATAGTTGCGGCCTTTCATATCCATAGTTTAAACCAATTTTGGCTCTTTGGGGTAGACTTAGGTAAGTATATCAAGAAAGTGAAGAAGAAAATTTAAAAACAGACTAATTTAAAGAAGGATACCCTTTGCACGATTTGGTGAAATTATCTTTGTAGACTTCCAGTTTTTAAGGGGAAGCAAATGTTTTTTATCACCTGTAATAAGGTAATCCGCTTTACAAGTTTCCGCCAACTCCAAAAGATACGCATCATCTGGATCTTCAGGTAAGTTAACTTTAGCTGTTGGAGTATATAAAACGCCGTAGCTAAATATGACGGAGACATCGCGCAAAATACCTATGTCAACGAGGAATTTTTTGGTTAACTTATCAAATACTTCATCAATGAGCTCTTGCGAAATGCAAAAGGTAAATTTTTGCTTTTGAATAGCCTCAATTAGAAGTGCAGGTGTGCCACCAAATAATATACCTGAAAGAATAACATTGGTATCAATAATGGCTTTAGGCATTTTTGATTAATTCGTATGCTTCATCTTCAGAAAGAGTAGTAATATCTTTACCTTGTTTTTTTAACCATGAAGAAAAGTACTTTCGTCCTGAAACGGTAAGGCCTTTTACATCAACTGTTTGTTGGGTAGTCTTGGCGTATAACTCAGATAAGGCAACTTTTAAAATTTCAGGTTCCGATAGAGGTTGGTATTTCATCTTAAGCGTATCCAACACTTGACGAACATCCGGTGTAACCGTAAGTCTAATAGTACTCATACGCAAATCATTATAGAGCATTTAATGTCGTTTGTCAACAGTAAAAGGCTTTAAAAGTCAATAATAGCTAAATCTCTCAGAAGCTCTAAATTGATGCTGGGGGCGGCAGTGACCACAAAGGACGGAGTATGTAGGTCTGGAACTTCTTAGTCCTGTAATCTACTTTACTCTCTTGGGACTATCCAGGCTGTTCGAATCACAAGATTAGCCCTTTATATCAAGCCATTCTTGATAGTGGAAATGGGAGCGTCCAAACCAGCGGAGAGGGTGGGATTCGAACCCACGGTGACGTTGCCGCCACACTAGTTTTCGAGACTAGCCCGTTCAACCACTCCGGCACCTCTCCTCAAGCTATATTTTACTAAAACAGCAGCTCTCTTGTCGCATATAGTCTGGTTGATTAATCTTAAACTTCATCTTTAATAATGATCAACCCTGTGAAAATGAAAGATCTTCAACCATATAATAATTGCCAAAAAAGAAAAAGGATATATCTTGTAAGAGGGTGATTAATTATAATCTCCTTGTATGAAAAGCCTGGAGGCACGGAGAAGAAAAGCGATCAAGATAATCACAGCGTTAAAAAAACTTTATCCCAAAGCGGAGGTGGCTCTAAAATATGCCAACGACTGGGAACTTCTTGTAGCCGTTATTTTATCTGCGCAATGCACAGACAAAATGGTCAACAAAGTGACAGAGAGACTGTTTAAAAAATATAAGACGATCAAAGATTATGCCAATGCCAGACAAGGAGAGTTTGAGCGGGATATAAGATCAACAGGTTTTTATAAAAATAAAGCAGCAAATATTATTTCTAATGCTAAAATTCTGCTTCAAAAATATCAAGGCAGGATGCCGGATACAATGGAAGAGATGTTGAGATTGCGTGGCGTCGCCAGAAAAAGCGCCAATATTGTTTTGTATCTTTGTTATGGGAAAATTGCGGGGGTAGCGGTTGATACTCATGTTAAAAGATTGTCAAAACTTTTGGGTCTGAGCAATAGCGATGATCCAGCCAAGATTGAGAAGGATTTAATGGCTGTTTTGCCCAAGAAAGAGTGGATGGATTTCACTTTTCGTCTCATTTATTACGGCAGGCAATATTGCACCGCAAGAGGGCACGACCATAAAGGCTGCCCATTAAGCCGAATTTAAACCTCAACAATCGTTTTTGCTCTCGAATGTGTCGCCTTATTTGACATGTGTGACAAATCCACATCCCTCACACATCAACTTAAACTGACTAGAGGTAAGGCGAGTTTAGTTCTTTCTTTTTTACGTTTTGCTCTTTCTTCATAAAGCATTGTTCCGAAGTGGACTTTGCGCTTTTCGTAGAGTGGATAAATTTTTTTGGCTTTTTCCTCAAGATTTTGTTCGTTGAAAAGAGAAATCTGGGTAAGACTCTCTGCGTTCAAATCTGAAATTGTACATCCTGCAGCTCTATACAGTTCACTTTTTTTATAAATTCCTGCAAACGCATCTTTAAGATCCTGTCGTACGCTGAAGGGGTAGGCCACTCGTTGATTAAATCGAATTTCAGCCTGATGATATCGGAACTGTTGTGTTTTAAGAAATAGATTTGCTTTCCCCACATAATATTGAAATCTGCGGGCCGTCTCAAAAGCCCCCTCAATGTGACGTAAGAGCTGCGCCCATAAAAAATTAGAGTCATTGGTGGCAGGAGCGAAAGTGCGGGAGCGGGTAATGGAGGAATATGTGGATTTGGCATCTTCGGCGATTTCGTATATTTTTTCGCCCCTCAACTCCAACCACATTTCAAGAAATGGTTTGCTCAATTTTGATTTAATCGTATCCTCAGACATAAGGACAAAATCCAAAGCCGTCTGGATGCCGTATTTTTTAAGATACGCAGATGTGTTTTCACCAATTCCCCAAACATCGCCAATTGGTGTCGACTTTAAGAGCTTTTCAATATTTCGGCCGGAGACGACAGTTAAGCCTGAAGGCTTGCCGCGGGATGAGGCGAGCTTGGCTAATGATTTTGTGAGCGAGATTCCAACCGAGACGCTTATTCCCAAGGAAGACTCAACCTTCTCCTTGACACTCTCTCCTATTTCCCAGTAGCCCATGTTAAGCGGCTTGCGCAAGCCCTTGATATCGGCAAAAGCCTCGTCAATAGAATATTCCTCAACTTGGGGACTATATTGACGAAGAATCGAGAACATTTTTTGAGAAAAAAGCCCGTAAAGTTCGTAATCGGAATCGACAATAAGGCAAGTGGGATATTGTTTTTTAATCCGGTAAATAGGTGTAGCGCGGGTTATGCCAAGTAGTTTTGCCTCATAAGATACCGATGTTGCAACGCCACGCTCGTTTCCTGTTACCAGGGGTTTTCCTTTAAGAGCGGGGTTTACAGCTTGGGCAACCGAGGCAAAAAAAGAATCCCCGTCCAAATGGAGGATTGCCGTTGGCCAGGAGCGGATCTGAAGCATAAAAAGGATCAATTCTGCAATTTTCTAACGATTGCCTTTACGACGCCAAATATTTGTAGTTCCTCTTGCGGGTAGAGGGGGGGATATTTAGGGTTAGCCCCCTCCAGGTAGAGAATCCTGTCTGTCTTATTGCGTTTGAGGATTTTTAGAGTCCACTCACGATCAATTTCAGCCAGAACAATATCGCCAGGAAATGCCTCTTTTTTTCTCTCGATAATGACAATGTCGCCCTCAAAAACACCGATTCCGCTTAAAGAGTCTCCGCTCACCTTGAATAAAAACGAGGAGGTTGGGTCTTCAATCAGAAACTCATCCAGAGTCAGATAATTTTTGTTCTCATCGGCAATGATCGGGAATCCGGCCTTAACAATTCCCAACAGGGGAAGTGCAAAGAATTTAAGAGTCGGAGCGTAAATGTTATTTTCTTTCCGGATATAGCCTTCCTCAATAAATTTTTGCACTATTTTAAAGACTGAATTTTTGGAACTTAAACCGAATAAATCCAGCATTTCAGAGAAAGAGGGGAGCCTGCGAAATCTTCGGTAAAATTTTTTTAATTGTGCCAGGCGAGTTATCATAATAAGTGAACAATCGTTCACCTACTAATAATAGTGAACAATCGTTCACTTGTCAAGGGCATTTGAAAAGTGTTTTAAAATGAATCTGATATAATAATCTTTATGGGTGGTTTTCTCGAATTTATCAGGGAACGAGGGGTAGTGGGTTTGGCGATAGCCTTTATGTTGGGAGGCGCTGTAACAAAACTTGTTAATTCATTTGTCGAAGATATTATAAATCCTTTTCTTGGACTTGGCCTTGGATTTACAAAAAGTTTAGATAAAAGCTATTTCCAGATTTTCTCGGCGAAAATTTACTGGGGGAACTTTATTGTCAATTTAATTGACTTTATTGTTCTTGCCTTCGTTATTTATTTTTTATTTAAAAGTCTGAAAATACATAAGCTTGATAAGAGGAAAGAGGATGAAATCCCGCATTAACCGTACAGCTCCTCATATGCACTCACCTTCCCGTCTTCGATCATAAGATATTGGCCGATACCGTGTTTTATAAACCCAGAGTTAATGAAATTTCTCTTAAGATCAATTTCTGCAAAGTTGGTATGTCCGCAGACAAGATACTCATTATCCCTATATTTACCGCGTATCAGTTGCTTTATTCTTTGGTTAAGCAGGCGAAATAAAAGATAAAGATGTATCTTGCCAAATATTCTAAACATCAAGCTCTCGAGCCTATCCATAAAATTGTTTAGATAGATGGGATATCGTCGCAAGTAAGCGTCAAGGAGCGGCATCAATCGATCTCCGTGCTCTATATAAAAGGTTTTATCGCCGGATTTTAACTCATATTTCATGGTTTGGATATCTGAAAAGAGACTGGTATTTTTATTTGCGTAAATTCTTTTATCGTGATTGCCGTATAGATACACCGCCTTTTTGTTTTTAAGCAGTGGAAAAAGTTTGTTCCAAGGGGAGCTTATAAACTGGCTAAAAGTACAGTTATATCCTTCCCAGAAATCTCCATTAATGATCACGCGGTCGGCCGAAGAGATGATTTTTTGAAGGAAGTTAAATTTTTTTTGATCAAATTTTTTTGAGAGGTGGGAATCGGAGAAGATGAGATAGCGCATAAAATTATAAATACGAGTATTTTTTCTTTAGCTCAAGATAAATTCTAATATGCAAACCAATTTAAGTTTTTAAAACGCTTTTTTGGAACTTAAGTTATTTTAGGATTTTTCCAGCATAGCCTTAATAATATTTTGGGGAACTTCTTCATAATGCGAGGGTTCCATATAGGAGAGACCGCGTCCTTCGGTGAGCGAGCGAAGGATTGTGACATAGCCTGAGAGCTCAGCCAAGGGAGCGTACGCCTTGATGATTGTTGCGAGCCCGCGCTTTTCCGTCCCCAGGATCTTTCCGCGTTTGCTGGATATATCACCGATTACAGTACCCATAAATTCATCGGGAACTGTTACTTCAAGTTTCATAACCGGCTCAAGTAAAGTAAGACCGGATCGCTTTGAGGCAGCTTGTAGAGCCATGGAACCTGCTATTTTGAATGCAATATCCGAAGAATCAACATCATGATAACTCCCGTCATACAGAGTAACTTGCAGATCAGTCATCGGATACCCAAGAAGAACCCCTTTTTCCATCGTTTCAATCACGCCTTTCTCAACAGCAGGAATGAATTCAGACGGGATTGTCCCTCCCCGGATTTTGTTTATGAATTTAAAACCGCTATTTCGAGCAAGAGGTTCTATTTTTATTAGACAATGGCCGTATTGTCCGTGACCACCTGTTTGTTTAATGTATTTTCCTTCACCCTCAGCTTCCCTGGTGATTGTTTCTTTGTAGGCAACTTGTGGTTTACCAACGTGGGCACTCATGCCCATTTCTCTTTTCATGCGATCAACCAGAATCTCAAGATGCAGCTCTCCCATTCCGGACATGATTGTCTGACCAGTCTCATGATTGACTTTTACTTTGAACGTAGGATCTTCCTCGGAAAGCCTCTGCAGGGCGTAGGATAATTTCTCCTGGTCAGCTTTAGTTTTTGGCTCAATTGCAAGTGAGATTACCGGTTCTGGAAAAGTAATCTGTTCAAGGAGAAGGGGACGATCTTGATCGGCAAGAGTATCTCCTGTGCCTGTTTCTTTTGGTCCAACCAGGACGACGATTTCTCCGGAGTAGGCCTTATCGATTTCCTCCCGAGAATTGGCATGCATGAGCAGTAGTCGACTGACGCGCTCCTTTTTATTTTTATTGACATTGAAGACGTAGGAGCCAGATGAGAGAGTCCCCGAATAGATCCTAACATAAGTTATTTTTCCAACATGGGGGTCAAGCTGAATCTTAAAGGCAAGCGCGGAGAATTTTTCATCCGGGGTAAGTTTTCTTTTCTCTTCCTCTTTTGTCTTTGGATTGATACCTTTAATTTCCCCCAGATCGCCCGGAGAGGGGAGATAATCAACCACAGCGTCAAGTAGTGGCTGAACTCCTTTATTTCTCAAAGATGTCCCACAATATACAGGGATAAGTCGATAAGCGATTACTGCAGCTCGTAAAGCTTTTTTAAGCTCATCGACAGAAATTTCCTGGCCATGCAGATATTTATCCAAGACAGCGTCGTCTGTTTCAGCTATTTTTTCAACCAACCCTGCTCTTTTTTCGGTAGCCTCCTCTTTCAACTCATGCGGAATATCCACAAGGGAGTATTCTGTGCCTTGGGGATCTTTGTCCCAGATCATAGCCTGCATGCTCAATAGATCAATTACTCCCTTAAAATCCTGCTCGTGACCGATAGGAAGTGTCATAACAGCGGGATTTGCTCCCAGCCGCTCTTCTATCTCCTTGACAGTTGAGCCGAAATCTGCCCCCAATTTATCCATTTTATTGATGAAACAGATCCGGGGAACTTTATATTTATCCGCCTGTCTCCAGACTGTTTCCGATTGGCTCTGGACTCCCTCTTCAGCGTCAAAAACCACTATCCCGCCATCTAAAACTCGCAGCGATCGCTCAACCTCAGCTGTAAAATCCACGTGTCCGGGGGTGTCGATAATGTTGATGCGCATGCCCTTCCAGAATGTAGTTGTTGCCGCCGAGACTATCGTGATGCCCCTTTCTTTCTCCTGATCCATCCAGTCCATTTGGGTTGTCCCCTCATCGATATTGCCGATTTTATACGAGCGACCGGTATAAAAAAGAATGCGTTCGGTGGTCGTGGTTTTCCCGGAGTCGATATGAGCGATTATTCCGACATTGCGGATTTTTTCGACAGGAACATTTCTGTTTTTAGTAGTAATTATGTTTTGCTGGGGCATAAGTAAATGAAGCTTACCACTTGAGGTGCGCAAATGCCTTGTTTGCCTCGGCGAGTTTCTCGGTCTGATTTTTTTTGGCGACAGCGTTGCCTTGATTTTTAGAAGCCTCAACAAGCTCGGTATATAATTTATTCTCAAATTTTTTATATTCTTTGTTGGAGCGGGAATTGGCCGCTTCAACAATCCAGTTTAAAGCTAAAAAAAGCCTGCGGTCACGGCGTACTTCAATCGGGACTAGATATGAGGCTCCACCCAAGCGTCTTGGTTTAACTTCATAAGTTGGTGCGACATTATTGATGGCTTGAGAAAGAACTTTTATAGGATCGTTTTTTTCCTTGTTTAATCTATCAAAAACATTGTAGACGATTTTTTTAGCTACGGACTTTTTTCCGTCTTTGATTATGTAATTAATGAGCTTGGCAGTCTCCAGGCTTTTATAGACAGGATCCTGCTTGACATTAATTTTTTTATAAGGGCGTCTAGGCATGATGATGAGTTATTTTTCAAATTTTCAAGTAGTTGCGGCTTTTTCAAGCTTGGTCCCGTATTTTGAGCGGGAAGTCTTGCGGTCAACGACTCCTGCAGTGTCAAATTTTCCCCGGACAATGTGGTATTTTACACCGGGCAGATCTTTTACCCGTCCGCCTCTTACCAGGACTATTGAGTGCTCGGCCAGATTATGACCAATGCCCTGGATATAGGCAGTAACCTCCATTTTGTTTGAGAGCCTTACTCTTGCGACTTTACGAAGAGCCGAGTTGGGCTTTTTAGGCGTCATCGTTCGAACGACAGTCGCAACTCCTCTTTTCATGGGATTGTTGGTTGCGACATAGCGGCGAGCAAGCGCATTGAAGCTGGATTTGAGGGCAACAGCTCTGGATTTTCTAATTCTCTTTTTTCTCTTCCTTTTTATCAGTTGGTTGATTGTGGGCATATTTATTTAAAAATTTACTGTAATACTGATCAATAAGTTCCTTGGTAACGGGAATTAATCTTCCAATTATAACATTTTCCTTCAAGCCCAACAAGTAATCCACCTGTCCTTTGATTGCGGCAGTTGACAAGACGCTTGTCGTCTGCTCAAAGGAGGCCGAGGAGAGCCAGGAGTCGGTATAGATTGCCGCTTTGGTAATTCCCAAAATAGAGACTTTCCCCACAGATGGTTTACCACCTTGTGCCAGAATCTTTTTATTCTCCTCTTCAAAGCGGATCTTGGAAACAACTTCGTCCTTGATGAAGGAGGTATCCCCCTCATCTTCGATGATTATTTTTTCTCCCATTTTTCTGATGATGACTTCAAAGTGTTTATCATGAATCATTATTCCCTGGGATTCATAGACATTCTGCACCTCATTAACTAGATAGATTTGTGCGCTATGCAGGCCTTTTATAGCCAGAACATCGCTTATATCCAGACTCCCTTCAGACAGAGACATTCCCCGGGTGACCAGATCTCCATCTTTGACCTTAAGGTTTTGAGTGACAGGGATCATAAATTCCTGTTCTTGAACTTTGCCTGCTTGATCTTTTGAGCTGATATTAACGACGTAAACTTCTTTAGTAAGATCTTCTTTAATATAAGCGCGTCCATCTATTTCTGCAATTGGCGAGATGACCTTGGGAGTTCGGGCTTCAAACAGCTCCTCCACACGGGGTAAACCTTGGGTAACGTCGGAGATGACTATTCCCCCAAAGTGCCGGACTCGCATCGTCAGCTGCGTTCCTGGTTCTCCGATCGATTGAGCGGCAACTACCCCCACAGGCACTCCAATATCAACCAGTTTATTAGTCACCAGATCAAGACCATAACATTTTTGGCACATTCCGTACTTGGCTTTACAATAAAGGGACGATCTTACTGTTACTATATTTACACCGGAGTCTTTGATTTTTACCAGATTGTCTTCGCTGACAATCTCATCTTTGGACAAAACAACTTTTTTACTCGCTGAGACAACATCCTCAAGCAGTACTCTTCCCTTGATTCTTTCAAAAAATTTCTTACCGCGCTCATCGTTACGACTTATAACCAGGCCCTGCTCTGCGCCACAGTCTTCTTCTTTGATAATAACGTCGTGGGAGACATCCACGAGTCTTCGAGTCAAGTATCCCGCATCAGCCGTTTTTAGGGCTGAGTCAGTCAGACCTTTACGGGCTCCGCGGGCTGAGATGACGTACTCAAAAATAGATAAGCCCTCCCGATAGTTTGTTTTGGTGGGAACTTCAATAATCTTGCCCAGTGGATCAACAACAAGTCCTTTAATTGCCGAAAGCTGTTTCAACTGTTCCCGGGAAGCGCGCGCTCCTCCTGACTTGATGATGATTTTAACCGGATTTTCCTCATCAAGAGCATTCCAGGTCTTATCCGCCAACTCCTCAGTTGTCTCAATCCACAGTTTGTTGGAATAGCGTTTCTTCTCCTCAAGCGTCAGCAGCCCTTGTGAGTAGCTCTTGTTGACTTTTTCGATCTCTTTTTCAGTCGCCTCTAAAATGCTATCTCGCTCAGGAATAATTTCACAGTCAAATACAGAAAGAGATAAGCCCGCAGAGATCGTAGCTCCCCAAAAACCAACCTCTTTCAGCTTATCTATAAGTTCACCAACTTCTTCATTAGACCCGTATAGTTTCATTGAATCAACGATAATATTTTTGATATCGGCGGCACGAACGGCCTCATTGATGAATCTCAATTCCGCGGGCAGTGCCTGGTTCAAGATAATTCTCCCGACGGAAGTTTTAATAACCTCATCTTGAATCTTGACCATCAAAGGCTCTCTCAACTCAAGAGTCTGAAGTCGATAGCGGCTAATCACCTCATCTTCGCTGGAGAAGGTCTTCAAGGCATGATCTTTTACATCTTTATACTGATTATTAAACGAGGTAATGTAATAAATTCCCAGGGCCATTTCTTTATTAGGCAGGACGATCGGCGAGCCGTCAGCAGGTTTGAGGAGATTCTGGTAAGGCATCATTCTGTTTTTGACCTCATCTATGGAGTTTTTGGATAAGGGGAGGAATACTCCCATGGCGTCTCCATCAAAATCTGCATTATAACCTGCGCAAACTGTCGGATGAAGCTTAATGGCGTAAGAATCAGTGAGGACTGGGAAAAAAGCCAGAATTGAAAGTTTGTGCAAAGTAGGAGCACGGTTCAAAAGGACTGGATGATCTTTAGTGACTTCCTCCAAGATATCATAAATTATGGGGTCTTTCTGCTCGAGGTAATTTTTGGCGCTTTTGATATTGGGAGCAAGTCCCCTGACAATAATCTCCCGCAGCAGATAGGGTTTGAAAAGTTCAATAGCCATCTCTTTGGGTATTCCGCACTGGTTTATCTTGAGCTCTGGGCCGACGATGATCGTTGATCGTCCAGAATAATCCACTCTTTTCCCCAGAAGATTTTGTCTAAACCTGCCTTGTTTCCCCCTCAAAATATCCGAAAGAGATTTCTGGATTTTGGAGGCTGCGCCTTGGGAACGCGTTCTTCCCCGGGATTTCTGCAGATCAAGAAGGGAATCAACAGCTTCCTGGAGCATTCTTTTCTCGTTTCTTAAAATAATTTCAGGAGCCCCGAGATCTAGAAGCTGTTTAAGGCGATTATTGCGGTTGATGACACGGCGATAAAAATCATTAAGATCGGAAGTTGCAAATTTCCCCCCGGGAAGCTGGACAACCGGCCGAAGGTCAGGTGGAATAACCGGAAGGACAGTCAATACAATCCAGACAGGTGATGTCCCGCTTTTCATAAAAGATTCAATGACGCGGATTTTTTTAAGCAGTTTGTTTCTGCGGTCTCCTTTGGATTCGGCCAGGGCATTAAGAGTATCGGTATAGAGTTTCTTAAGATCCAAATTGGCAAGGGTCTCATAGATCACCTCAGATCCCATCCCAACCTCGACAAAACCATCCAGATCGTTTTCTTTAAGATAAAGATAGTCATCCTCCTCAATCAGATCATTGGCGCTCAAAGACTTTACCAGTTTTACTATTCGGTCAAAAAAGGCAACTCTCTGGGCCTTTTTTTCAGCCTGTTTATTTGAGAGTTGTTTAAACTGTTCTTTTTCCTTAAGCTGAAGCTCCTGTAAAGCGATCTCTTTCTGCTCGCGATTGGTAAGTTTTTTTTCAAGATCCTTGATCTGTTTTTCAAAGCTCAACTTCAAGTTGTCTTTTCCTCGCTTTAGCTCCTCATCAAATCCTTCAACTTCCTTTTTCTTGAAATCATTAAGGTTTTCTATTACCTTTTTTTGCTTGTCACCGGCGATATTTTTGACCAGATATAGGGCGTAATAAATGACGCGCTCAATTGACTGGGCAGGAAGATCAAGCAGCGAACTTAAGGGCGCAGCGGGTCCTTTAAAGTACCAGATATGGGCGATAGGGGAGGCGAGTTTGATATAACCCATCCGTTCACGCCGTACTGCAGCTGTCGTTACTTCAACTCCACAACGATCACAGACGATTCCTTTGTAACGGATTCTTTTATACTTTCCACAATAACATTCGTAATCTTTAGTCGGTCCAAAAATTCGCTCATCAAACAGACCGTCTTTTTCAGGCCGCAAAGTTCGATAATTGATTGTTTCGGGTTTGGTTACCTCGCCTTTGGCCCAAGATAAGATGTCGTCCGGGGAAGCAAGGCGGATTTTTAAACCGCTAAAGTCGACAATGTTAGTTTCCTCCATATTTTATTTGATGTAATCGATTGCTAAGCCAAGAGCGTTGAGTTCTTTGACCAAAACGTGAAATGACTCAGGGACGCTTGATTGAGGAATATCAAGCCCTTTGATGATCGATTCAAAAGCCTTGACGCGCCCTCTCAAGTCATCACTTTTTATAGTCAGCATTTCCTGAAGAACGTATGGTACGCGATGAGATTCAAGAGCCCAGACTTCCATTTCTCCAAATCTCTGTCCACCCATCTGCGATTTTCCACCCAGTGGTTGTTGGGTGACAAGCGAGTAGGGACCGACAGAGCGGGCATGGAACTTGTCCTCAATCATATGAATAAGCTTCATTATGTAACCGATTCCGATTAAAGCCTTCTTCTCAAAAGGTTGACCTGTTTGTCCATCATATAGTGTCATTTTCCCGTCGATCGGGAGCTCGTATTTTTCCAGCTCATCAATGATGAATTTCTCTTGTATTTTTTCAAATACGGGAAAAGACATTTTTGTATTGTTCTGGGTTGTTATCAAACCGATGAGAGTTTCATAAAGTTGTCCAAGATTCATCCGGGAGAGAATGGACAAGGGGGAGATGATGATGTCCACAGGTGTTCCATCCTCAAGATAAGGCATGTCCCAGGTAGGCAGAATTTTAGAGATGACTCCTTTGTTTCCGTGTCTTCCGGCCAGCTTATCTCCCACTGTAATCTTCCTAAGTTGAGCTGTTGTGACCAGCATGCGCTTGATGATTGAGGGCTCAAGCTCATTGGGATCTTTTTTGGAATCAATTGTTTGGATATCGACAACTACTCCCTTTTTACCGTAAGGCAACCTGAGCGAGGTGTCTTTGACGTCCTTGGCCTTCTCACCAAAAATAGCCCGCAACAGTCGCTCCTCGGCCGAGAGCTCTTTTTCTCCCTTGGGGGCAACTTTTCCAATCAGGATATCTCCGCCGCGGATCTCTGTCCCCACCAGAATCAGGCCGTCTTTGTCAAGATTCTGTAGAACTTCCTCGCGCACATTGGGAATATCCCGCGTCAACTCTTCAGGCCCAAGTTTCGTATCAACCAGATCGGCGGTAAACTCTTCGCTGGAGACGGATGTCAGAATATCTTCTTTAGCCAGTCGTTCGGAGATGACAAACCCGTCTTCATACCCTAAGCCGTTTAAGGAGGTATAGGCGATCACGAGATTTTGTCCCAGGGCAAGCTTGCCGTTTTCTGTTGCCGGGCCGTCGATAAGGATCTCTCCCTTTTTGATTTTTTGTTTCGGTTCGACTCTGGGTCTCTGGTCAAAAACAACATCTTTATTTGTTTTGATAAATCTTTCAAGATCGTATTGATATTTTTTGCTGCTTTTTCCTGTAAAAATAATTTTTTCTCCGTCAATATAACTTACCGTTCCATCCTCCGGGGCAAAAACAGTTCGGTTTAAGGCTGAGGCAACTTTCCTCTCAAACCCGGTTCCGCAAACAGGCGAGTCGGGTTTGATAAGCGGCACTGCCTGGCATTGCATGTGAGTTCCCATCAGAGCCCGGCTGGCATCGTTATTTTGCAAGAAGGGAATAAGTGAGGCTGAGATCCCAACTACTTGTCTGGGGGAAATGTCAATAAAGTCTACTTTTTCAGTCTCCACCTCCACAATCTCACCCCTGTAGCGGGCAACGACATACTTGTCTTCGATTACGCCTTTGTCATTAACGTGTGCGGTATCTGAGGTGATGTAGTATTCCTCCTCATCATCTGCCTGAAGATAGACTATTTTGTCGGTAACTTTGGCCTCGGTGCGTCCTCCTCTTTTTCCTTTTTCAATTTTTCGGTAAGGAGTCTCCAGGAAATTATATTTATTGACGCGTCCGTAAATGGCCATATAAGTTACGACTCCGATGTTTGGGCCCTCGGGAGACCGGATCGGGCAGATTCTGCCGTATTGCGATGAGGAGATATCACGGATGGAGAAGGAAGCTCTCTCCTTTTCAATCCCTCCAGGTCCTCCGACTGTTATTCTTCGTAAATTATCAAGCTCGGAGAGGGGATTAGTCTGGTCGACAATTGTTGAAAGTTGACTGGTCCTGAAAAAAGAATTCAGGGCAACGGTTAAGGGTTTGGAGTTGACGATTTGAGAAGGGCTGACTGAGGTTTCGCCCGTAATCAAACTCATCCGCTCTTTAATTTCCCGCTCCGCCCGAACCATTCCAACGCGGATCCCATACATCCCAACAAGCTCCCCGACAGTTCTTAATCTGCGATTTCCAAGATGGTCAATATCATCGAAGCTTCCCTTGTCAATTGTGATATTGGCCAAGTACTTGATTGTGGCAAGAACGTCTTTTTTAGTCAAGAGATAATTTTCTTTTTTAATTTCAAGATTAACACCTAGTTTTTTGTTTATTTTATATCTCCCAACGTCACTCAAGGAATATCTTCGCGGATTAAAGAGTAGATTGTTGATAGTTTCGCGGGCATTATCCAGAATCAAAGGTTCACCGGGTTTTACTTTTCGGTAAATCTCAAGCATCGCCTCATCCTTGGATTGTGTTTGGTCTTTGTTGAGAGTGGGCAAGATAAATTTTTCAACTAGAGCTGGATCAAGATCCTTAAACTCCTGCAGAATATCATTTTTGGAATCCCCCTCAAAAGCCTTTATCAAAACGCTTGCCAGGAATTTTCTTTTTTTGTTGACTTTTATTTCAATCAGATTATTTTTATTGATGGTGACGTCCAACCACGCACCGATATATGGTCTCACCTCGGCGTTATAAAGGGTCAGACCCGTTGATTTATCGATTTCGGCGGTGAAGTAGACTCCGGGGGCACGAACCAGCTGGTTAATGACGACGCGTTCTATACCGTTGATGATGAAAGTCCCCCGGTCAGTCATCTTGGGTAGATTGAAAAAATAAACGTCCTGTTTTTTCTCGTTATTGGTTCTTTTATTTAAGAGTCTCAATTTCAGATAGACTGGAGTATCATAGGTGAGTTTTTTGGAGAGGCAGAGAGTCAGGGGATAGCGGGTCTCACCAAAAAAAATCCCATCAAAAAATAGCGTGAATTTTTTACCTGTGTAATCGTTGATAGGAAAAAATTCATCAAGAATTTCTTTCAATGAAACTTTCAGGAAGTTATTCCAGGAGTTTTTTTGGATTTCAATCAAATCCAGCTCTTCAAGTCTTGGTTCTTTTTTGCCCAACAGAAGTTCTTTTTGAGAACGGTCCTGAGCGTTTCTTGTCTGGCTGAACTTGTTGGATCGTTTAGGCATCGGGGATTTTATGGCTACAAACAAAGCTCCCCCAGTACTGGGGGTTTATTAAAAATGTTTAATTAATATACAGGATATGGGGCGTAATGTCAAGCGCTTAAAATTTACCTTGGCGGATTTTCTCAGCCACTAGATTATTGGCGCGCAGCAGCTCATCGTGTGAAGTACCGGCGTCTATCCACCAGTCCATAAGTTCGCATTCTAAAGTTCCCTCTACAAGATAAGAATTGTTTAAGTCCGTAACTTCCATTTCTCCCCGGGCTGAAGGTTTCTGCCGACGAATAAAGTCAAAGACCCGCCCGTCATACATATATACTCCAGTTTGGATAATATCTGATTTTGGATTCTCCGGTTTTTCTTCAATCGAGAGAACCTTGTTGTCTTTATCCATTTCAATCACACCATAATTTTTAGATTCTACCCCCGGCATTTTGATCCCAAAAACAATTGCCCCTTGCTCATTTTTCTCAAGGCGGATGGCGGCAGGTTTTAAATCGTAATTAAAGATATTATCTCCCAGAACGACAAGCAGTTTTTCACCGGCTGTAAAGCGCTCAGCCAGACTCACTCCCTGCGCGATGCCCCCAGGTTTTTGCTGGACAGTGTAATACAATTTAAGCCCGAATTCTTCACCGTCTTTGAGCAGATTGGTGAATTGGCCCGAATGATCAGGGGAACTTGAGATCAAGACCTCTTTTACTCCCGCTTTTGCCATAGACGCCAGGGGGTAATAAATCATTGGTTTGTCATATACAGGCAGAAGATGTTTGTTCGTGACCCAGGTAAGCGGGCGAAGTCTGGTAGCCAATCCTCCGGCAAGAATTAATCCCTTCATAAGTTTTAAATAGAAAATACTACCGTCAAAAGCAAGAGTATCGTTAATCCAATCAAGATATATTCTATCACACTTTTCACGTTGAGCGTTTCTTGGCCCAAGTGGTGCAGGATTCCCCAAAAAATATACAGTAAGATGAAAACTACAATTACCAGAAAGCTTGCGAGGCGCTGTCCTTGAAAAAGCTCAAGAAAAAGCAAAAACAGAATACTCCCCGTAAAAAGCAGTAAATAATCAACCAAGGATGATTTAAACTCTTTCATAAGTTGTGTAACAAGAGCGCTCATAAGTTATAAGATGACTCCTTTGGACAAAAACAACAGTAACCCCAGAAAAATTGTAAACAGAAAAATGAAGTGCGCCATATTTTTGCTATGAAAACGAATGACGTGAAATTTTGAAGCAAAATAAAAATCTGTCGCAAGGACAATCAGAAGGAGTGAGAGGAAGACAAAAGTTGTGTTAAAAGAAATATTGAAAAGGTTAATTTTTGGCCGAGTCTGTTGTTGAGCCAGGACTAATCTACTGGGAATTGTTGCCTTGGCTGTTCCTTTAGTTTCGCCAGGCGGTGTGGCTGGCTGCGTTTGGGGAGTTGCTTGAGCCAGGCTGCGTACTGGTTTTCCAAACATCTGGACAACCAGCGTGGTCTGTTCGCCGTTTAATACCCCGTTAACCACTGCAAAGCCGACATCGCTAAATTCTTGGCGAAGAATATTATCTTTGTGGGTCGGGGAATCCATCCAGGCGTCAACCACATTCTGGGAAAAGAGAAAGTTTTTGGCCAGATTTTCTCCGGCATATTCGTATTTGTACCCTGAAGCCAGGATAAAATTCCATGGAGCTGTGCCATCCGGCCCGTAGTGGGCCCAGTAGTTATTCTCAAACATATTTTGGGCTTTTTTATAAGCGGCTTGGGAGAGCTCATCATTAAGGATGAGTTGTGGTAGATTATTCTTTTGCCGCTGCTTATTGGTGAGCTGGTATAGTCTGGGGATATTGATATCGGTGGCATAACCTAAGACATTGCGTAAGTTGCCAAGAGGTCCTTTAGTTAAAAAGACCATAACCAGGGCAACCAGGAGATAAAAGGAAAGAAAATCATGATGCAGCGCATTGGCCCGGAGATTGTTTCCTTCACCGGGAACAAAAAAGTGGCTGATTAACCTTTTTAGTTTATTCATAAAAGGAATTTTTTAAGCTTGACGAGATTGCTTTTAATATAAATATACATTAAAACCATGCCTGCCGTATCGATAAAGACGTCTCTTAATCTTCCCTCTCTGGTGGGGATAAAAGTTTGATGGATCTCATCGGAGAGTGCATAGAAAATTGCAGCTAAAAAAGTAAAAATAACTTTATATCTAAAGTTAAGCTTCATCTTTTCAAGGGAATAAAAAGCCCGAAAAAGCAAGAAATAAAGGATACCGTATTCGATCACGTGGAGGCTCTTGAAGATGATGAATGCGAAGAGAGAGTTTTGGGTGATCGAGACTTTAGGATAAGAGGAGAAGTAGAAGATGACTCCCATCCAGATCAGCGGGGGGAGCCAGTAGAAAATTTTACGTTGCATTAAATTTCATTTTATACAAAAACCAGGACCATAGTCAAAATTAGTGAATCGCTATGGCTGTGGTGACTTGAGACCAGCTATATCTTTCAGAAAAAGTCTTATCAGGTCCATAGTAGGGATCATGGATTACAAGATCGTTTTTCCCCTCATCCCATTTAAAAGCAACTATGAAGTGAAGTCCGGAAACACTTGGCGCAGTCAGACGCAAGATAACCGGAATATTGCGGTCTTTTACGAAAGAGCGGACATTGTCTTGAGAAGTCGATATCCATTCGCTTGATTTCCCGCCGCAACTAAAGGAGCTATTTTTCAAATCCCCGTAGAAAAAATTATTCGTGTCGCTGGCAATTGAGGCGGGGGTCGTACCTTGACCATAGCTTTTGCAGACCATGGCAACAGTAGTTACGGCACATCCGGCCTCCATGAGCGAGTAGGGAGAATTGCCCAGAGTCATATTGCCCCACGCAGGATCACGCTGCGTGTAGTACCAACCGTTACTCCCTCCTCCAAAACTGGTAAGCCCTCCTCCTGCTGCACTTGTAAACGCTTTGAATCCTGCAAGTTCTGTTTTCGCGCGGGCAAGCAGACTCTGATAGACCGTTTCACTGTTTTGAGTATCTGCAAGAAGAGATTTCTTGGAACCCTGTTGATTTTTGAGATCGGTTTTTTGCCGGTTTAGCGTTTGAGTTAATTGATCCAGTTCTACTTTTTTCTGTTCCCTTAAATTTTTCTGCTGTTCGAAATTGGTTTTTGCCTGCTGAAGCTGAAAGGCAACATGCTGATCATTCTGTTCTGTTTTTTTGGCATATTTCAGGCGATTAAGTAAGGAGGAGGCATTATTAGCATCCAGAAAGATTTCAAAAACCGGCGTCTCTCTTTTTTTGTACCCCTCAACTATTTTCTCAAGAAGAACTTTACTCAAATGATCAAGTGAGGAATTTAAATTATCTATTTTACCGCCTAGAGTCTCAATCTCATTCTGAGTTTTAGCGATTTTATTTTCCGTTTCTTGAATCTGCAGAGTCTTGAGATAAATCTTTGTGTCAAAAAGCTGAATTTCCGAGGAGAGGGATGTGGCCTGCTGCTGCAGGCTATTTACTTTTTGTTGGCAGCTTGAGACGATTTGGTTCAGCTCATCTTGATTACTGTAGGTGAATCCAGGCTGACACTCGACAGAGAAGCTACTGCGTGTGAAAAAGGGGAGGACAAGTAAGAGGATTGAAACCAGAATTAGATTCTTTAAAATTTTCATCTTTCATTTAATATATTTTGAGGTTGAAAAATAATTTCCCACAAATCCTATCAATGATCCAAATAAAACGACAATAGCATATGTTGAAATAATAAAAGAGATACTGGGCGGCCAGACATATAGTTTAAGTGAGCTTAAGTTATAAAAGGAAAGACTGGGAATGCCTGCAAGATACGAACTTAAGAAAGGATAAAAATAAAGAAAAATCAGATAAAAAAGGGCAAAAGCCAATGTCCCGCTGGCGACACCAAACAGCACGCCTTCGATGAGGAAAGGATTACGGATATATGAGGTTGATGCCCCCAGTAGTCTCAGAAGCTCAATCTCGTCTTTTTTTAAGGCAATTTTAAAAGCTGTTGTGGTCATCAGGACGATAAAGGCAATAATCAACAAAAAGACCATAATAAAAAGAGATAGCCGGCGGAGAGTATTGGTGAGTGAAAGCAATTTCTCTACAATGTCTTTTTGGAAAATAACCTCATCAACCCCGGGCTGTTTGTTAAGGTAGGCAGCAAGTTCAGTCAGATATTCCGGCTTACTGGCATAGACCTCAAGCGAAGCAGGCAGAATATCGGCAGTCACCATCTCCAAAAGAAGCGGATTATTTTTATTCAGATTACGGTATATTTTCAGGGCGTCCTGTTTTGAGATGTATTTCATCGATAAAACCTTGCCGGACGTTACCATTGAATCGCGAATTTTAAAAATATCATCTTCTTTGGTCTGATTTTGGAAATAGACAGTTACTTGAGGTTTTGTCTCAACATATGAGAGGACGCCGTTGAAAAAAGAAGTCAGATTAAAAAAAAATAGACTCAGGAAAAGAGTAAAAAATAAAATAAGGAAAGAGGCGAGTGATTGATAAGGTGTCCGACGGATTGAAGTCCAGATCTCGCTCATATCTCATACCCTCCCTTTTTTACGTCTTTGACTAATTTTCCGTCTTTCAGGAAGATGACTCTTTTTTGCAAACTATTTACGATGTCTGTGTTGTGAGTTGCAAAAAGAATTGTTTTATCACCCTCAAGTTTTTTAAAAATCTTCATAATTTCCCAGGCAGTCTTGGGATCCAGATTTCCTGTCGGCTCGTCAGCTAGTATAAACTCGCGGTCCCCGACGATGGCACGGGCAATTGCGACCCGTTGCAGCTCTCCTGCGGAAAGTTGAGCGGGAAAAAACTTTTCCTTACCAGTAAGCCCCACCAGATCAAGAGCTTCGCGTATTTCTTTTTTAATCCGTCCCTGATCCATTCCCATAACCTGAAGACTAAGGGCGATGTTCTCATAAACGTTTTTATCCATTAACACTTTAAAATCCTGAAAAACAACGCCGAGTCTTTTTCTTAAGCTTTCGACCTGCTTAAAATCTTTTGACGAAAGATTAAAATTATCAACAAGGAGCAGACCCGAGGAGGGGGTATATTGATGCATTATCAGCTTCAGGATTGTAGTTTTACCCGCTCCTGAAGGGCCGACTAAAAAAACAAATTCATTTTCTTCTACTTCAAAAGAAACATCTTTAAGCGCAATATTGCCCAAGGGAAATTTCTTGTTTACAGCGTCAAACTTTATCATGAGAAGCGGCTTATAAATTTTCAACAAATCCCACGTCCAATAGCCAGCCGGCCTTCTCTCCTTTGTAAGTCTTCCCCCAAACTCTAACTCTCTTGCCTATAAACTTCGAAAGGTCGACTGTGCTTGAGGTAAGATAGGCGTTTTGCGATTCACCACCCTTGCGCTCCAGATGAAAATTGCCTTCGCCACCAATTCCTCCTTCTTTGAGCATGCCCTCGACTTGATCAGGAAACTCTTTTTTGTCGGCAATCCCGACTCCTTTGACAGCACCTTGTTTACTTGAAGGACTTGAGTTGGCTGCAGTCAATTTTGGTCCATAGGTTGCGATTAGGTAACCACCACCAACTCCAACGAGGATAACTCCTGCCAAGATTGCGAAAAAGATATGGTATGGAATGCCTGCAGCTTTTTTTGTCCAATCAAGAGCTTTGATTGATTTTTCTTCCTTTTTTTCAGCTTTGGCTGTGTCTTTTTCCATAGTTTAAGCATAACAACGTTTGTAAAAAATTACAAGTCAACCAGCCTCTATTTAACCTGCATTTTCAAATAAGCTTGGATAAAATCTTCCAACTCCCCGTCAAGTATCTCATCCACATGGGAGCTTTCATGGCCGGTGCGCAGGTCTTTGATCAGTTTATAGGGGTGAAGTACGTAGGAGCGTATCTGTCTGCCCCAGCCTGCAATCTTCTCTTTTTTCATACCCTTTAAGGTTTTTTGTTTTTTCTCCTCCTCAATCTGCCAGAGTTTGGCGCGCAGGAGCTTAAGGGCGTTTTCACGGTTTTGACCTTGCTGGCGCTCGGTTTGGCAGGTTACTACAATTCCGGTTGGTTTGTGGGTCAGGCGGACAGCTGTTGAGACCTTATTCACATTCTGGCCACCGTGCCCGCCTGAGCGGAAAAACTGCCACTCCAGCTCATCTTCCTTGATTTGTACTGTCTTGTCCTTAATCTCAGGCAGCACTTCGACCAAGGCAAAGGAGGTCTGCCGCAGTTGACTGGCGTTAAAAGGGGATTGCCGTACAAGCCTGTGTACGCCTGCTTCAGCTTTGAGATAGCCGTAA
>Ga0209515_10000479_pt1 | contig 72926 bp, 78 predicted proteins | sample Subgroupgradi54m_FD_187454 | JGI IMG/M metagenome (GOLD analysis project Ga0209515, IMG submission 187454) | Subsurface groundwater microbial communities from S. Glens Falls, New York, USA - GMW60B uncontaminated upgradient, 5.4 m (SPAdes)... ...
TAAAAAACGCCAATCAAAGAAAAGTCCCTTTTCAAATCCTGTTCGTCGAATCGATTTTAAAAATTGTTTAGGAATAATCTGATCCGTGTCTACATTGGCACGATCCAGAGTCACCATTTTTCCACGATGTGATTTAAAAGATTCCATTATAAAACCCACTTTCTAATATCTACAAAATGTCCCGAGACAGCCGCTGCCGCCGCCATTTCGGGACTAACCAGATGGGTGCGGCCCCCCTTGCCTTGACGTCCTTCAAAGTTGCGATTGGAGGTGGAGGCACAACGTTCTTGTGGTTTGAGTTGATCTGGATTCATCGCCAAACACATACTGCATCCCGATTCTCTCCATTCCGCACCGGCGTCTTTAAAAATTTTATCCAAGCCTTCGGATTCTGCCTGCTTCTTCACTTGTTGTGAACCGGGCACAATCAAGGCTTGCACGCCCTTGGCTACTTTGTGTCCTTTAAAGACTTTGGAGGCTGCTCTCAAATCTTCGATACGTCCATTGGTACAACTGCCGATGAAAACCACATTCACAGAAATATCTGTAATTTTCATTCCGGGTTTCAGTCCCATGTATTCTAGAGCATGTTCGGCGTCTTTGCGCGAGAGGCCGGAGACTTTGTCCGGTTCCGGAATGATACCATCAACACCCAAGACCATTCCGGGACTAGTACCCCACGTGACTTGAGGCGCCAGTTTGGAAGTATCAATCGTGAGTGTCCGATCAAAGTTGGATCCAACATCACTGACCAAATTTTTCCAAGAGGTTATTGCTTTCTCAAGCTCAGCCCCTTTGGGTGCATAAAGACGACCTGGTTTGGAAATATAATTAAAAGTCACTTCATCGGGAGCAATCATTCCTGCCCGCGCTCCGGCTTCGATCGACATATTGCAAACAGTCATCCGTTCTTCCATGCTTAAACTTCGAATGGTTTCTCCGGCATATTCCAAGACATGTCCCGTAGCTCCGGCGGTACCAATCTTGCCAATTAATTTTAAAATCAAATCTTTTGCCGTGACACCGGCCGCTCTTTTTCCTGTAAATTCCACTCTAAAAGTTTTTGGTTTTCTTTGTCGTAAACATTGCGAAGCCAAAACGTGTTCGACTTCCGAGGTGCCGATACCAAAAGCCAGAGCTCCAAAAGCTCCATGCGTGGATGTGTGACTGTCGCCACAAACAATGGTGGTGCCGGGCAATGTCAGTCCCAGTTCCGGACCAATGATATGAACCACACCTTGTAAATCACTATGAAGATCGTAAAGCGTGATGCCAAAATCCTTGCAGTTTTGAGTGAGGGCTTCGATCTGAGCTCTGGCCACTTCATCCTTGATATTAAAACGATCCACCGTGGGAACATTATGATCCATGGTGGCCAGAGTGAGTTTGGGTTGTCGGACTTTTCTTTTGGTCAGTCGTAATCCTTCAAAAGCTTGTGGACTGGTTACCTCATGGATCAAATGACGGTCGATATAAAGGAGGCTGGAACCATCTTCTAAGGTGGTTACCACATGAGCTTTCCAGATCTTGTCAAAGAGCGTTTTCATTTATTCGACAATACCAGATTCTTTCTTAGAAAAGAGATTATCGAGGGCCAGAGGACCACCTCCTCCAAGAATTAAGGAAAAACTCATGGCAATCAGGGCAAGGTTATATTCATATCCATGGCCCACGCCTGGTTTTAGGAACCAGTTGATAAAAAATCCGTTTTTTCCATGCACGGTAACAATCGCTCCGATCATGATCATCATAATTCCCACGGCGGCAAGTCGTGTCAAAAGGCCTGTCAAAAGTGCAAGTCCCCCCAAAAATTCTGTGAAACATACAATGTAAACTACAATACTAGGAAGTCCCATCTGTGTCATTGCCTGTACGGTGCCAGAAAGGCCGAGACCTCCGAAATATCCTAATACTTTTTGAGATCCATGCATGATGAAAATAACACCAAGAACAACACGGATCACTGTCATTGCATAACAATCAGAATTTCTCTGAACGGAGCGGTCTTCCATAAATTATCCTCCTTAAATTTTAAAACTCCTTAACACAAAATCATTCTTGAGAAAAGGAGACAGTCATTGATGGTTCTGAAGAAGCCATTGAGCCACTGGTTTAAAAACCATCTCGTGAGAATGTTCGCTGATGAAAAGATCCGCATGAGCAAATCGAAGTTTGTCGGTACCAACCACCAACGTTTCCTTGGTTTTAGAACCAATCACTTCGTGAGCCGAGAGAGCTGTCATGGGGGGGACGATTCCATCGCTATTGGCCAAAATACAAAATAAGGGACTTTTAACTTTTTTCATTTCTTCCGTTACGTTTTTGCCATCGATTATCAAATCCTTGGTATGAATCCATTCGGCAATTTCTCGATTTAAAAAACGATTAGGATCTTCAACAGTTTCCAAAAAAATATTTTTATGGCGCAGATCCACCATTTCTTTGTGCAGATAAATTTTAAGCAGGGATGTTTTTGACAAAATTGGGAAAAGAGTGCGGATAATTCCTTTTGTTTTATTGAGAGGGAGTAGTCCTATGAGTTTTGGTGAAGCGAAAGCTATTCTTAGAAGGATATGGACTTCTTCCCATCGTAAGGGGGCTCCCATCGATACCAACTTTCCCAATTTATTGTGTGTCACGAGTGCCGCATAGATATAAGCAAGGGTTCCTCCCAGACTACAACCAATCAAGTCAACCTTATCAGTCGTGCTTTCACTATTTTTGACAATGAAATCGATTGCCTTACGGAGATCCACAGTCCCCAGATCTTTGAGTCCGTAACAATCCGATCCTCCTTCTTGGCGTGAATCTCCCTGTCCACGCAGATTCACAGACCACACCTCCAGGCCGTGCTGAGTGAGGTACTCTTCAAAAGAAAGTCCGTTAGGATGGTAGCCAAAAATGAAACTGTTCATGCCGTAGCCAGGGATGAACACAACTGGATTTCGGTTTTTATGAACTGAATGGGGTCGTCGACATTGCTTGAGTTCCAGGCTCCAGCCAGCTCCGTTTGAAATGTAATGGATTTTATGGTGTGCAAGGGACATTAGTATTTTGCCTGAAATTCTTCGTGTATGTAATGATCATACCAGTCTTTAAGACGAAAGCGTTTTAGTTTACGGTGGCATCGTGGGCACGAAATTTGGGTTTCCGTTAAAAGTGTGTTGCTTTTGGTGTGACAGGTTTTGATCAAATAATCGCGACGACAACGATGACAATAGACCGTTTTGGAAAAATCCTCGGACAAAACTGGCCCGGCAGGAACAGTAACTGGTTCCTCCAGAGGTTCTAATACTGTTTCTTTCGGAGCTTCTTCTATCATTTAGAAATTCTAACCTGAAAAAATAAAAACCCGCCACGTTTTTTTCAAACGCAGCGGGTTTTATGTAACTTGAGAAGCTAATTAAGCTTTGGTTACTTCGGCTGCATGCTCTCCCTTAGGTCCTTGTCCGATTGTAAATTCAACCGATTGGCCTTCAGCGAGACTTTTGTAGCCATCCCCTTGAATGCTGGAGTAGTGAACGAAAATGTCCTTTCCTCCACTTTCCGGGGTGATGAAGCCGTACCCTTTTTGGTCGTTAAACCATTTTACGGTACCACGTTGTTTTGACATGTTGTCCTCCTTTCTGCGTTAACTCGATTGGTACTGAGTTAGACTTCACGTTCGCAGCAGGAGAAAAATCTCAGGCGGGAAAACAAGTCTTGCGTACTCAAACGTACTCAAATCTGTATCGCGAACATCTCACTAAACGATCTTTTTAATGATGGCAAGGGAATTTGTAATGGGGGAATGGATGAGAAATTTATTGATTTCCAAAAACTTTTTCCGCAGCCCTAAGCAAAGAGCTCGTATAATGCACAATCTCTGCAGATATAATTTGAAACCTTGAGACTTCTTCACCGGCGGAAGCAACTCTGGCTTGAGATGTTATTGTTGAAACAAATCCGTTAAAAATATATTTTGACCCTTGAGTGACAACAGCGCCTTCATGCATCAATACAGGATGAATTGGAAAAATTGTAAGAGCCCCTTGTGAGGGAGTGATCCTTGCCAGCTCTCCTGTGCCGCTTCTGAATATAGTATCACCGCCTTCAAAATTGTCATTGAGGTATAAAATGTAAGCGAACCTTCTTAAAAGAGCTGCAATCGTGGAATCATCGGAATGGAGTGGAAATCCGCCACCACAATCGTACCTTTTCATTCTAGGTTGAAGGGAAAAAATACCTTTCTTGATTTTTTCCCTTAAGTCCGCATCAGCTACATACTCATCCAGATATTTACTTACTTGCTTTTTAATTCTTATATAAGCTTCACGGACTGCAGGACTAGAGACTAAGTTTTCCTCATCAATCTCTAGGTATACAAATGATCCTGGCTTACCATTTATTCTTTGATCGTTGGAGGGTTTTGGTATTGACTCAAAATGATCAATCAACCTTTTGCACAAATCAGGGTATGCGACCCCACTATAAACGGTTACTCCATAGGGTAAATTTGCCGAGGTCATATCACTCTATCGGCAAGATGTGAAAAGAGTTGTGTCCTGGTTAAAAGATTTGAGAACCGCGTGTCAAAAAATAGCAATGGGAAACAAAGCCGTTGAGAGTTGACCCTGTATATTGTAATTCTTGACATATATTAATATCATAATTTTATTGATATATTATTTAGTCAATATTATATTGATATAATGATTAATCATATACAGGCTTGTCTTCGTTGCAATAAGCCCATGATGGGAGAAAAGGAGTCCCACTATGGGCAGCACTTGAGATGTTTCCAGATGATCTTTCGTGTCTCCGGAAAACCTGAATTTTCCTCCCTTATCCAAAAGGCTTCTACGACTGACAAAAAGCGTGGTCAAGACCAACCCAAAACAAACCCGCATCTCACCTCCTATTTCGGAGGCAATTATCGGAAGTATGAGGGCACTCTCGGTAATGCCAAATACATTCTTAAACTTTCCAAACCCGAATACCCCGAGTTGGCGCCTGTGGAATATGTGTCCAACAAGATCGCCTACCACTGTGGCTTGGTAATCCCAACTCCATTCACTCTTCTCGACATGGGGGATGGAGAACTAGCCTTTGTGTCACGAAATTTCATGGACGATTTGTCATCACATGCAACACTGAACCATATCTATCACTATACCCCTCTCGAGAATCCTCTACATTACACGGTCGAGAACATGGTAAAAACCATCTATCGTGAAACAAAATCGTCTGCTGATACTAGAATGTTTGTCCGCGCTTTGGTCTTCGACGCCTTAGTAGGCAATCATGATCGGCACGGCAGGAATCTTGCCCTCATAGTTACCTCACAAAGTCAGAGATTGTCTCCCATATACGACAATCCATCCTACTTAGGATTAGAATCAGGGGCCATGTTGAGAGGTGCTTTTTCACCTCGGGGAAAGATTTGGACGAAGGCATCTCAGGAACCAGAAATGACCGAATATCTGGAGGAGCTTGAAAGATTGAGCGTGCTAGGCATCGCCAAAGATCTTTTTCAAAAAATATCCATCGTGAAGATCGAGGCTTACATAAATGAATCTATTTCTCTATCCCCGGAGATGAAGCAGGCCATGAAAAAATTGATCCTGAACAGATATCGAGACCTGGAGGTGTACCTTGAAAGTAAATAAGATTCACATATTCAGCCAAACAAAAAGTGATCGCACTCCCATTGGGATTCTTTCAAGGCAAGGCGGGAAATATCATTTTGAATATGACAAGAGTTATAAAAATTCGAAAAAAGCTGTTGCTTTAGGACCCGAATTTGATCTTTGGAAGGATTCGTTTTCGAGCTCCAAGTTATTTCCTTCTTTGGCCGACCGGATACCATCCAAAAATAACCCCGCCTATGTGGACTATTGTAAACAATGGGGTATTGACGAGAATGAAGATGATCCCTTTGTACTTCTAACTACCATCGGCCGCCGAGGACCCTCCACGTTTGTTTTTGAAGCCAAACCGGAAAATTTTGACGCTAAAAACATCAAAGCCTTTCGAGAAAAGATTGATCTAAATCAAAGAGAGTTTGCCAGGCTGTTTCATATCACTCAGACAACTCTTTCTAGCTTGGAATCCAGCAAAACCTATAACTCGACGATGGCCCTTTTTCTAAAACTGTGTTCGGCAGTCCCGGAGGCCTTAAACTGGCTGCTTCAGGAAAGGGGACGGTATGTTCACGATACCAAACGGGCTAGGATCGAGGCCGAAATCCGAGGAAAACAATAAATGCTCCCAACGGGATTCGAACCCGTGTTTGTGCCGTGAGAGGGCACCGTCCTAGGCCACTAGACGATGGGAGCTGCGGTAACACGATAAACTAAGGCTGGCTATGTTGCTCTGTCCTCGCTTGTCGATGTGCCTTTTGAAGCTGCCTAGCAAGGCCGCGTGGATCGGGCAACTGCTATTACACATACTGTCCTGCCACCCAACCGGACGACCAGGCCCATTGGAAATTGTAACCACCCAACCAACCGGTGACATCCACAACTTCTCCAATAAAATACAATCCCGGCACTTTTTTCGACTCCATGGTTTTTGAAGAAAGCTCTTCTGTGCTGACTCCACCTCGTGTGACTTCCGCCTTTCCAAAACCAACCGTGCCCACCGGAAGGATTTTCCAGGAAATGAGATGTTGAGTAAAATCCTCAATAACTTTCCGACTCATCTGATTCAGAGGACCATCCGCAGTAAGATAGATTTGGCAAAAACGTTCTGAAAAACTTTTTGGGAAAAATTCCAGAAGTAAATTTTTTATTTCGGATCGAGTTCCACTTTCTTTTTTTTCAACAAACCAAGACTGAATATCTGTATCTGGAACAAGATTCACCGTTATGGAATCTCCTTTCCCCCAGTAAAGTGAAGCTTGTAGGGCCGCTGGTCCGCTCAGGCCTTGATGTGTAAAAAGAATATTTTCTCGAAAAGAAGTTTTATGACAGGTGATGATAACATCCAGAGAAACTCCCGCCAATCCTTCCAGATCTTGGAGTAATTTTTTATCGAAAATAAAACCATCCAGAGCGGGAGCTATGGGCGTGATTTCCAACCCAAATTGGCGGGCGATTTCATAACCAAAACCGGTAGCACCAATTTTTGGAATGGAAAGCCCACCCGTGGCGATCACTAAAGAATCGGATACGTAATCTCCGTTATTGGTTTTGATATGAAATTTTCTATCTGTTTTAGAGAGAGATAAAACTTTTGTGTTGAGCTGAAAATGAACTCCAGCATTGGTACATTCTTTAACTAACATCTCTAAAATAAAACGTGCCGACAGATCACAAAAGAGCTGACCGAGTTTTTTTTCATGATACGCAATTCCATGTTTTTCAACCAAAGTTATAAAATCAGCCGCTGTATAACGTGAAAGAGCCGAACGACAAAAATGGGGGTTTTGGGAGACATAACGTTCGGGAGAAATTCCAGTATTTGTAAAATTACATCGTCCTCCACCAGAGATGAGAATTTTTGATCCCAACTTTGTAGCATGATCCAAAAGAAGAACGCGTCGTCCTCTTTTGGACGCTTCAATGGCACACATCATGCCTGCTCCGCCGGCTCCTATAATGATTACATCCCAATTCTTCATGGGAGACTGTGTAAGAAAGAATAGGGAATCCGTCACTTTTTATTTGAATGAAAACTTCTTTTAACGTCTAGTCATCTTAATCAGGAGGTTTTATGTCCGAGTCCACTCATGAAGTTTTGAACCAATCCATTCCGCTTGAGAACTACAACCTTTACACATCCGATACTATCCTTCAGGAAGTCGTAAAGAGCGAAGGAGGAAGTTGGGGAGAAGCTAAACTTACGCAGTTTGGAAAACGAGTTGGGAGTGTCGAAGTTATCCGTTGGGGATTTGAAGCGAATGAAAATCCTCCTGTTCTCAAAACTCATGATCGTTTTGGTTATCGTATCGATCGGGTAGATTTTCATCCCGCTTGGCATTCTTTGATGACTACCTCGATTGGAAACGAAATCCACAGTCTTCCCTGGACTCAACCTCAGAAGGGAGCTCATGTGGTGCGCAGTGCTCTTTCTTTTATGATAGGTCAGTTGGAGCAAGGCCATGGTTGTCCTGTGACCATGACTTTTGCGAGCATTCCAGCCCTTCGTGTCCAACCAGAAATTGCAAAAGAATGGGAACCAAAAATCATGTCCACTCTTTATGACCCGGAATTCAAACCCGCTTCGCAAAAAAAAGGTCTGACGATCGGCATGGCTATGACAGAAAAACAGGGAGGCTCGGATGTGCGTGCGAATACCACAAGAGCGGTGCCTGTTGGCTCTGGTGGACCCGGGGGCGAATATCTTTTGACGGGTCATAAGTGGTTTTGTTCGGCCCCCATGTGTGATGCTTTCTTGGTTCTTGCGCAAACTCCCAAAGGACTCTCTTGTTTTCTTGTCCCTCGATGGAAACCGGATGACGTTCAAAATAATTTTTTTATCCAGCGTTTGAAAGACAAATTGGGCAATCGTTCCAATGCTTCGAGTGAAGTTGAATTTTCCAACACTTGGGGAAGGATGATTGGAGAAGAAGGTCGTGGCGTACCCACCATCATTAGAATGGTGAATCACACCCGTTTAGATTGTGTCATTGGATCTGCGGCTATTATGAGACAAGCCACTGTGCAAGCCATTCACCACTGCATTTATCGAAGTGCTTTTGGAAAAAAATTAATCGATCAAGCCCTTATGAAAAACGTATTGGCAGATTTAGCGTTGGAATCAGAAGCCGCCACAGTGTTGATGATGCGTCTCGCGCGAGCTTATGATGCTGTAGACCACGAAGAAGAAAGTCTTTTTCGACGTATGGCCACGGCTATTTCCAAGTATTGGGTTTGTAAAAGAGCTCCCAGCCATGTCTATGAAGCGTTGGAATGTTTGGGAGGTTCTGGTTATGTGGAAGAATCCATACTCCCTCGGCTTTATCGTGATGCTCCTCTCAATTCTATTTGGGAAGGATCTGGAAACGTTAACTGTCTGGATATGCTACGCGCGATGAAGCAAGAGCCGCGGACTTTAGAAATTCTTTTTTCGGAAATTGAAAAATCAGGAAAAGAGAATCGCTCACTTTCTACTTTTGTAGATCAGTTAAAGAATCAATTTCCAAAAGCCGAAGAGATGGAACGACAAGCACGTCGCTTTATCGAAAATTTAGTGTTGGCACTTCAGGCATCTTTGTTGGTTCGCTCTAGTCCTAGTAGCGTGTCTGATGCTTTCTGTGCTACGCGGCTTGGAAGAGATTGGGGAAACTGTTTTGGAACCCTGCCCTCTTCTGTGCCTCTAGATTTGATCATTGAACGATCACGACTGAAATAAAATTTAAAATCTATGTTTTTGGTAAATGAGATCTCTCCATTTAATAAGATCTGAAAATTCTTTCGCAAGTTTTTCATGATGTTCGCAACGTCTCAGAGCGTCTGGAATTTTCTGATACCTTTCTGAGATGGGTGAGATAAATTGCAGAGAAACGGCCATGGCGATATCGGCATAAGTCAACTCATCCAAGAGATAACCTGTCTTGCTTTGAGCCAGAGATTTTCTCAAAATTTCAAAAACTTTTCTTAACTTTTCCTCACAGCAACCCAGTTGTGATTTTGTATCAAATTCTTTTTGAATATAACCCAGACCGATTTTTGCCATAAAGAGAAAGTATTTTCGAAAAACTTCGGGAATAAATTTTGGAAGAGCGGTCATCAAAGCTTCCGGATCTTTGCTTATTTTTTCCGTCATCAACACGCGACTTGCCGAAAGGGCCTGTTCGCTCCATTCATTAAATTCCTGAATTTTTTTCAGATGGTTTTCTGGAAAAATCTTTTTCCCTTTTCCTAAATTTTCTGCATAGCGGGCAATGTCCCAAGAATCGGTCAACCGGATAGGACCATCAATCAAAGCTGGGACAGTTACATCCCCAAAAGGTCGTCGAAGTTTGAATCTCAAAAAAGGCATGTCAAAAATCATGAGATGTTCTTTATAGGTGTAGGGTAACTGATGATAGTCCAAGGCCCATTTTGCTTTTTCGGTCCAAGGAGAATAAAATAACCCAATTAATTCTCTCATAAAGGTTATGTATCAAAAATGAAAAAATCCTCCAAATCATTCTTTGAAAGGAATTTCTGGAAACAATCTACAGTGACTGTGGCTCAAAAACTTTTGGGCACTTTTTTAGTTCATAATTCTTCGGAAGGAAGAACGGTAGGACGTATTGTAGAAACAGAAGCTTATCTTTCAGATGATCCTGCCTGCCACGCCGCTCGTGGAGAGACTCCTAGGAATCGTGTGATGTTTGGTCCTCCCGGACATGCGTACATTTATTTTATTTATGGGATGTATCATTGTTTCAACGTCGTGACAGCGCCTCTTGGAAAAGGGGAAGCCGTTCTCATTCGTTCCCTCGAACCTGTCGAAGGTTTGGAGTTGATGCAAAAACGCCGCTTGTCTCATCGTCAAAGACAAAATCAACACATTCCTGAAAAAGAGCTGTGCAATGGTCCCGGCAAGCTGGTTATTGCGATGGGAATGCACCGTTCTTTAAACGGTATTTACCTTATGAAAGGTCCTTTGAGTCTTTATTTCTCTAAAGAAACCCCTTCATTTAAGATCAAAACCACGACACGGATTGGGATTCGGGAAGGCGCAGACCTGCCCCTCAGGTTCTATATTCAGGGTAACCCCTCTGTTTCAAAAAAATAGAATGATTTACCTCGCAACTTTTCTTTGCTAGAGCCGATACCAACAATCTGATGAATTTTGACACATTAAATCAGTCTCCCAGGCGTTTAAGCAAGGATGGCAGTATCCATGTAACGGATGAGTTTTACAATACACTCATCTCTTCTTTTGCTGCCCTTCTTTCCTTTTTAGGGATTTTCTTTTTAGTGACTCTTTCCCATTCCACTCATAAAGAAACCCATTTTATCAGTTTTTTTATTTATGGATTTGGGCTTTTAAACGTTTTTGTTGCAAGTGCCTTGCACCATGGAGTGGATGGTTCGGAAAGAACTAATCACCTTCTGCGTCAGTGGGATTACTTTGCCATCTCCCTGATGATTGCAGGCACGTTCACTCCCTTTTGTTTGATTCTTCTGAGAAACAGAATGGGCTGGACCGTTTTGGGATTGGTGTGGGTGTTGGCTCTTTTAGGGATTTTTTTAAAAGCCAAGTATCCTCAAATACCGAGGTGGGTCATGACCACACTCTTTATCGGGATGGGATGGTTAGGTGTTGTGATTGCCAAACCCGTGTATCTTTTGTTGAACGGACATGCCGTGTTTTTTTTAATTTTTGGAGGCGTCATTTTCACAGCTGGCGCGATGATTTACTATTTTGAAAAACCAAATCCACTTCCGGGTCGTTTTGGTTTTCATGAAATCTGGCATCTCTTTGTCGTTGCGGGAGCCGCCAGTCATTTTAGTGTGATGTATTTTTATTTATTACCATATTAATCATGGGGAGATATGGTTTTACCACTTCCTACGGTCGCTGCTCTCCCCCTGAAAACCCCATCTGGAAGCAACTTTCTGGAACGCTCGCTCCATTTGGCCGGATGGAACAAGTCCGATCCGACCAATACTCGCTTGCTATTGGGGAGAGACCTGAGTAGGTACTCGCACTTTCATGTAAGAAGTGACCTTATGGAAAATTTTAATGAACTCAATTTAAGCCCCCCTCTGGCACGTGCCATCAAGGAAATGGGCTACGAAAAACCAACGCCTATCCAGGCTCAGGCCCTCCCTCTCCTCTTGGGAGACCGGACTGATTTTCTCGGCTTAGCGGCTACAGGAACTGGAAAAACAGCAGCTTTTGGCATTCCCATGCTGGAAAAAATCGATACTTCTCACCGACACGTTCAATGCGTGGTGATGTGTCCCACGCGAGAGCTTGCTATTCAGGTAGCTGGCCAGATTTCCCAAATGGGAAAATATAAAGGTGTCCAGGCACTGCCCATTTACGGTGGTGCTGGTTATGGAGATCAAATTCAGGGTTTGCGCCGTGGAACTTTCGTGGTCGTAGCCACTCCGGGTCGTCTTGTGGATCATTTGGATCGAGGGACAATCAAACTGGATCAGGTGAGAACGGTGATTTTGGATGAGGCGGATGAAATGATCTCCATGGGTTTCAAGGAAGACATCGAATATATTCTCAAACATGTGGACGTTAAAAAAAGAAACACCTGGCTTTTTTCGGCCACCATGAGTGCGGACATCCGCAAGGTAGCCCACACCTACATGCATGATCCTAAACAGGCTCAGATCAACAGAACCGAAATGCTTTCAGGAACGGTCGAACAGATTTATTACATGACCCGTGAGGCTAACAAACCCGACGTGCTCTGCAAACTGATTGATGCTGCGGATGATTTTTACGGGTTGATTTTTTGCCAAACCAAATCCTTGGTGATGGACTTGACGGATCTTTTGAAAAAACGTGGTTATCACGTGGATTGTCTTCATGGAGATAAGGGTCAAAAGGAGCGTGAACGTACCTTAAGTCTTTTTCGTGAGAGAAAAGTGAATATGCTGGTGTGCACCGATGTAGCCGCCCGCGGACTGGATGTCAAAGAGCTGACCTATGTCATTAATTATTCCATTTCGCGAGAGCTCGATTCTTATGTGCATCGTATTGGTCGTACCGCAAGGAGTGGGAAAAAAGGGTTGGCCCTCAGTTTGGTCACTCCCAACACATTTGAATTAGTGAGTCGTCTGGAAAGAATGACAAAGAGTAAAATAAAACAAGGGACTATTCCGACTCACCGTGAGGTCGGCTCTAAAAAATTAAGCGGTTTCCTCGCAAAGCTTCAGGAGGCGAAAAATCATCAGAGAGCCGAAGCCATGATCGATCAAGCCTGGGAAAAAGTCTTAGAAGGTATGAGTAAAAAAGAAATTGCCGGTCGTTTCTTAGCTTTGTCTTATCCTGATCTATTTGTGGAAAGGGTTCCGGAGCCTTCTCATTCTTCTCACTCTACAAGGCCAACAACTCATCACGAGCCTCATCGTGACAGAAATAGACGTTATGGACAGGGGCATCACAGATCAGAAAGATCAGGTTCCTTTGTAGGTTCTAATTTCCGGAAATTTCCAAGCCCAAAGTCCCACCACCGCCAGCGTCCCCAATCCTCCTAAAATAACGGACGGTATTACTCCAAACCAGGCCGCTGTTAATCCCGACTCGAACTCACCTAACTCGTTAGAAGCTCCAATAAAAACAAGATTGACGGCACTGACACGGCCACGCATTGCTGGTGGAGTTTGAGTTTGAACAAGAACGCCGCGAATAACGACACTCACCATATCGACTCCTCCCATAAGGATAAGGGCCACAAGAGAAATCATGATATTTTTTGAAAGACCAAAAATAATTGTCATGACTCCAAAAATTCCAACACACCACAAAAGGACAAGTCCGGAGCGTTTCATGGGAGGAAGATAAGCAATGGAAATAGCCATGACAGCAGCTCCCACAGAAGGTGCTGCGCGGAGCATTCCAAGTCCTGCAGGTCCCACGTGAAGAATGTCGTTGGCAAAAATAGGCATCAAGGCCACAGCGCCTCCTAAGAGAACTGCGAAAAGATCCAGAGAAATAGTCCCTAAAATAATTTTTGTTTTCCAAACATAATGAAGTCCCGCGAAAAGACTTTTTGAAAGTAAGTGAGCGGTTATTTCTCCCTGACTTGATAGGGAGCGGGTTTTTATTTTTGCAATGAGAACAATGCTAGCAAAACGAATAAAGGCCACAGCTACAAAAACAAAAATGGCTTTTCCAAAAAGGGCATAGAGCCAACCACCCAAAGCAGGTCCGGCAATAAAAGCTGCTTGCATGATAGAAGAACCCCAGGTGACGGCGTTGTGGAAATGTTCTGGTGGCACCAAATCGGGAACAATTGATTGGCTGGCGGGGCCGTCAAAGGCGTTGGCCGTTCCCATGAGAAGCAGAAGGGCATACAAAATCCAGAAAGGTTGGAATCCTGTGAGAGAAAAAACAATCAATCCCATCATGCACATCCATTGCACGATACGACATATAAGAATGATCAATCGACGATCAAAATGATCCGCTGTATGCCCTGCAATTAACGTGAACCCAAACTTGGGGAAGAAAAGAGCAAGTCCTATATAACCCAAATGCAAAGGATTATGAGTGAGTTTATAGACATATTGGCCGAGGGCCACCGCCAACATTTGATGAGCACACAGGGCTAAAAATCGGGCGGAAACGTAAAATCGGAAATCCCGGTGTTGAAAGGCAGAACGAGGATGGACATTGGAGGTCATTTTTTCTAAGGACATGAATGGTGCTTAATAGGATTGAAACAACTTATCGTCAACTGAGAGATGAAGGCCACCCTCCTCTCAAACTCTTTTCTGGAAATCCTAACGACGAAGGCTTCCAATTTCCCCCGAAGGTTTTACAAAGAGTTTACCAAGATTATCTTGAGTCACAAGACTATCATCCCCACTCAAAAGGATTGTTGGAGGCGCGACAAGCCATCCAAAATTATTATGCCTCCCACAATGTTGTTGTAGATCTGGAAAATATCCTCCTCACCTCGGGAACGAGCGAATCCTTTTTTTATCTTTTTAGTTTGTTGTGTCAGCCAGGCGATCATGTGTTGACACCCAATCCCTCCTACCCTCTCTTTGAACACATTGCTCAACTGGCGCGTATTGAATTGAGACCCTACCATCTTGATGAAGACAAAAACTGGGCTGTTGATATTGAAGATCTGCAACGGCAAACGAATCATCGTACAAAAGCTATTGTCCTCATCTCGCCCAATAACCCCACAGGATCGGTTCTTTCTCAGGAAGAGATTTCTCGAATCGTTTCCTGGGCCAATAAAAAAGATGTTCCCATTATTTGTGACGAAGTTTTTTCCGAATTTTATTTTGGTCAGGGTCTTTTCCCAAGACCCATAGCTGTCGCTCAGCCAAAACTCTGTTTTACCCTCAATGGCATTTCAAAAATGTTTGCCCTCCCTGGGCTGAAACTCGGGTGGATGGTGGTGAGCGGAGAAAAACAAAAAGTTTTGCACATGGTCGACCAACTGGAAACCACAGCGGATACATTTCTTTCTTGTCATATCCCCATCCAAAAAGCTTTGCCGGCCTTAATCCGTGAAGGACAAGATTTTCTAAACTCTTACCAAAAAGAAGTAGGGCAAAGGAGACAGCTGATCAGGACCCTTCTTGCTTCATGCCCCCAGATTGATTTTATCGAGCCTCAAGGCGGTATCTACCTCATGGCTCGTGTGAAAAAAAATCTGGGAATGTCCCCAGAGATATCAGAAGAAGAGTTTGTGATCCGTCTGATGAAAGAAAAAGGTGTTTTTGTTCATCCTGGTTATTTTTTTGATTACGAAAAGGGGATCCACTTTGTCATTTCGTTTTTAACACAGAAGGAAAAACTTGAAAAAGGAATCAAGTCATTGATGGATTTTCTAAGAGAAAATTAATGTCTCTGATTCCATTTTGCACCTCTCCCTCTCCCTGTCAGCTTGACTCTTCTCTCTTTCTTGAGTGTGTGTAAAATCTTTTTGATCATCTGCTCACTCACATTGGGACAGAGGTTTTGGATATCTGATAGCGTAAATTCTCCATTCTGTTCTAAAACGATTCTTCGGACCACATCCCCTTTTGAAGTCGAAGCATGACTTTTCTCAACCCGATCCGATAATTCTCTATAAGCTTCATTCAGAGTGGATAAAAAATAGGTCCACCACAGTTCTAATTTGTGACGTTCCTCATGCCAGCCATCCGATGAGATTTGCAGCACACGATAATAATCTTCCTTTGTAGTTTCGATGATTCTTTCAAGGCTAATATACCTCCCTACTTGAAAATTGTTCTGGTAGAGAAGCAAGAGAGTGAGGAGTCTGGAGCCTGCCATTACCATCACGAAATGGATGAATACAAAGAAAATCAAAGATAAAGGAAGCAATTGCCAAGAGCTCTGGGAGTTCTCTTTTTTGGAGAACATCCTCGTAAGCCAAACAAAGCTGGTGCATAAACTTGGATGTTTCCTGTGCAGAAACAGGAACAAAGCGGATCCTTCTCTCACCATTGGGAAGAATCTCGATAATTTCGTTATTCTTTTTCTTCCATTTTCCTGAATCCGATGAGAATCCTCCTTGAGCCAGATCATGAAGCCTCATGATGGTTTTCGGTGTTATTTGAATTTTTTCATAATTTTTATGAATCCAATCCAAAGCTTTCTTGTAACCAAAGATCTCTTCTTCAGGCCGATCTTGAGGTTTTACTTTATTGAAGATGAGTGGTTTTAAACGTTCTTGTCGGACAGTGACTCCCTCAATACGGTTCGAAGATTCCGTACTTTGGATGATTGCAATCTCCCTCAATGTCCTCATGACATCTGGTCGGGTCTTCATCCAAAGATCTTGCTTGCCGCGAAGCTCCATACACCGCCCCACAAGCCACGTGATGGCCATCGGAAGCTGCATTTGCTTCATAAATTGTGTTTTAAAGGAGTGCATTGACTTATCTTGCCATAACTAATGGCTTATTAGTAGCTTATTATAGAAAGTGGTAGCTTAAGCGACTACACGAGATAATTTTTAGGATTCCTTGTTTAGGCCAAGACAGGTATACTCTCAAGGATGACACAAAGTCCCAATATCAAAAATCTGATAGAACTTTCCACGCTTGATATTGAAAAAATACCTTTAGAAGAAATTGCCTTTCTGATTTCTCGCGAAAAATATTTCGATTTGAATCCTCAACCTTATCTCGAAAGGTTGGATGAATTTGCCCGACGCGCAGAACTGAGGATTGGCAAAGTCATGGGCGGTCGTCAGTTGGCTCAAGGGTTAAGCCAGTATCTTTTTGAGGAGGAAGGATTTCGTGGCAATACCACTGATTATTACAATCCTTCCAACAGCTACTTTAATGATGTCCTGGATCGGCGAGAGGGAATTCCCATTAGCCTTTCCATCCTTTATATAGCCATTGGACGTCGATTAGGATTGCCATTGGTAGGGGTGGGTTTCCCGGGACATTTTCTTGTTCGCTATGAAGATGCCAACGTCCTCTTTTTTATTGATTGTTTTCACCACGGTCGTATTTTGTCTGATGAAGAGTGTCGGCGACGACTGGAAGATATGTATGGAGAAGCTTTAGTTTTTCAAAAAGAGTTTTTAGAACCTTCCGGCCATCGGGAAATTTTGCTAAGGATGTTAACCAATCTCAAAATGATTTATATGATGAAAAAAGATTTTGGGATGTCCTTACAGTTTCTTAACCGGATTCTTCTTTTTAACCCTTATGGTTTTGAAGAAATTAAAGAACGAGGAATCATTCATTATCATATGGAATGTTTTGGCTCAGCCCTGAAAGATTTAGAAGCCTATTTAAGAAGCCGACCTAAAGCAGCCGATCGTCATGTAATTGAGGAATGCATTGAAGACTTGCGTGTTCGCGTTTCCCAAATTCAATAAAATTAATGTTCGAGATGTTCCTTATCGGTGAGCGAAGGGGCACGCCCTTCCGCAATGTCTTTTCTTACCTGTTGAACAGCTTCTCCTGTCATGTTGGAGGGTTGACCCAATCCGGCCATGACTTCGTTCGTCATACGCGCTGTAATTTGATCGTTGAGAGTTCCTTGTCCCTCTCCAATGACATCCGTATCGAGAAACTTTTCAATTTTTTGGGTGGGCACTTCCGTGGCAAGCAATTGATCCAGTAGCTGGCTGTACCCGTAAGTTTTCGGGAGACTCTCAAAAGCATGAATTAACTTTGAGCAATCCGGACAAATTTTTTTGAAAAAACCAGCTTTTTCCTGACAGTAGAGACACCGCATAATCAATAACCTTAAAGGTGATAGGTGGTGCGGTACCAAGGCAACGTCTCTTTGAGACCTGGTTCAAATTCCGGATATTGAAATTGAAACCCTGTTTTTTTCAGCTTTTCATTGCTGCAGATAAAATCCACACCAAAATATTTAATCATGTCTTTTTCAAACTTGGGAGGTCCACCCCCGAGCATTTTTTTTCTCCACTTCCCTAACAGAGCCATCAGTTTCAAGTTTGCTTTTATAAAGGATACAGGAATTGGTGGCAGTAGCTTAAAGCGTTTCCCTGTCAATCGAGCCATCATCTGCATGAATTCCACAGTTGTTGTCTGGCTATTGTCATTGACAATATACGACTCTCCATCTGTTTTTTCATTTTCAGCCAGGTATAAAGCTGCCCGACACACATCACGCACATGAATGGTAGGAATTCTCGCTTTAAAATTTCTAGGGACAACAATGGTTTTCATCTGGAGAGGATCGCGCAGCAGTTGACCACCGCCATAAACAGCACGAGGGCCATAAACTGTTGTGGGCATAATGGCTGAAAAACGAAGCCCGTTCTTTTTACAAAAATCACGTACCAGGCACTCCTGCTCCCATTTACTCTTGAGATAATTGTTTTGAGGTTCAATGGGTCTTCCTTCATGAATGGGAAGATCTTCTGGCGTTTTAGGAAAACGAAACACACCACCTGCTGCCCAAAGAACAAGTTTTTTGAACGTGGAGCTTTTTTTGATCTGATCGAGGAGATTTTGCGTTCCTTGAACATTGACTTTATAAAGCAGTTCCCAAGGAACCGAGTAACTAAAAATAGCTGCAATGTGAAAAACATAATCCACTCCCTCCAGGAGGTATTCAACATCCTTAGGGTTGGTAATATCAGCCGGGATGAATTCAAGATTTTTTGTTTTTTTCAAAACACTGGGGAAGCGCCCTGTTTTAAGGTCATCATGGTCATAGGAAGCTGCTAGATCTGTAGCACGAATTTGATGCCCAGCCTCTTCCAGGATTTCAACCATATGTGTTCCCATGAACCCACAGGCTCCGGTGACTAAGCTTTTTGGTGACATAAAATTTTATTCTCCTTAGTGATCATTTTGGTTTAGCCAATTTAACACTTGTGGAAACACTTCCCGAGGTGCGTTTTTGCCCAATACCAGATCGAGGTGTCCATACTCCGTTCGGTACCCCTTTTCCTTTCCAAACAGAAGGAATTTTTTCTTTTTGGAAGAAATGTTTTTAAACCCGAAATAAACATCGGGGTAACCTGTTAGACCATCCACGGATCCTGCACACACAAGAAAAGGTGCTTTAATTTTTTTTAGATTATCTCGGTAACTAAAAGGACGATCATGAGCACGGAAGTGATTATTTCTATACCAATCATGCATTTGAAGAAAAAGAGCTGGTGAAATATTCTCCACAGCCTGTCTAAGAGCCACCTCAATGATTTTCATATCCACATTATCAATAGCATAAAAAAAGTTGTCTTCTAAGGGAGCCATCCAACGTCCTGCAGGAGCTAATGTATGAGCCAGGGTTTTTAGAGGGATGAAAGGCAATTTTTTGACAAGAGGATCTATTTTTAACAAAAGATGTATGAGCCCAATTTTAGCTGTAGAATTCATCGCAGAACCCAAGGTAACGGCACTGGCGCAGACTTCATTCCCAAGGGTTTCAATAGAGGCATAAACAACGGTACCTCCCAAACTATGACCAATCCAATGAAGCTTTTTTTGTCCGGTTTTTTTCTGGATCCATTTCACCAAAACGGGAATGTCTTTGAAAATATGATCATCAAAAGTCCAATCATAATGAAATTTTGATTTGAGTTGACCCAATAAAGAGGTGCGCCGGCTTTGTCCTGTTCCCCGTAGTTCAATGACCCAAGTGTCATAGCCTTGGGCGTGCAGATATTTGGCAAGAGAGTACCGTTTCTCTGGAAAGTCGACGTCAAACCGGTTGGTTCCAAAACCATGAATAAGGATAACAGGGTGTTTTTTTTTCGAAGAGGGGTAACGATAAGTAGCAAGTTGCCACTGGTCTTGAGATTGGCCTTTAGATTGTTCCTCGGTGAGGACGTACTCAAACTGGGGAATATTTTTATTCCTCCGATAAATCATCGCCTTGCCTTGTAGACAGGAAAGCAGTATGTGTCAACGAACTCATGCGTATCTTGGTCACAGGAGCCACTGGTTTTTTGGGGAGTCACCTTGTAGATCGTCTTCTTGAGCAAGGGGAAGAAGTTCATGTCCTTGTTCGAAAAACTTCCAACCTCCGTTGGTTGTTAGGAAAATCCCTTCATTTACATTATGGAGATGTTGTTGGTGATCTGAAAGGACTACAGCAGGCGGTTGTTGGAATGGATGTTGTTTATCATCTTGCCGGTATCATCAAGTCGGTACGTCGCTTGGATTACTATGAGGTGAATACTCAGGGTACGGCCAATCTTTTAGAAGCTTGTCTTGCCATCAATCCAGGAGTGAAGAGAGTTGTCGTTGTAACGAGCATTGCCGCCCATGGTCCGAGTCTTCCCGAATCTCCTTTTACAGAAGAGGACTTCTGTCAACCCATTACGGATTATGGAAGAAGCAAAAGAGATGCGGAGCTTATTACTTTTCGTTTTCTGGATCGGTTACCCATCACCATTGTTAGACCCCCGGCTATTTATGGGCCACGAGATGAACAGGTTTTGTCATTTTTCAAAATGGTGAAAAAGGGGCTTGTTGTCATTCCCGGTTGGCAGAAAAGGATTCTGAGCATGGCTTATGTTCAGGATATCGTTTCCGGGATCCTTTTGGCTGGGAATTTGCCTCAGGCGATTGGAGAAATTTTTAATCTGGGAGATGGAGAGGCTTATTCTTGGCAGGAAATTGCTCAGTTTGTAGGAAAAGCCTTTCATCAGAAGGCTCACTCTTTACTTGCCCCCTCCCCTGTCGTTTACATGGTTGCCGGCATTTCGGAGATTATCGGTACTCTGACAAGACGCGTCTATGCCCTTAACTGGGATTATGCTAAAAATCTTCTTCAAAAGAGTTGGGCGGTCGATATTTCCAAGGCAAAAAAAGTTTTGGGGTACGAACCAAAATTTTCTTTGGCAAGCGGTGCTCAGGAAACAGCTGATTGGTATGAGCTGGAGGGATGGCTTTAAAAAAATGAATTAAATTAAAAAAAAGAAGCAACCTTTAAAGAAACTTTCCGAAGCTTACATAGGTCATGGATCAATCCAAGGGGGGCCTGTGGAAAGAAGAAGGTTTCCACGTCAAGATGTTCAGGGAATGTCGCTAAAGGTTGGTGTCGTGATCAACGGAGGATCGTTGATTAGTCACGATACTCCTCGTGCTATTGAAATTCAAGCTCAGGCGATCAATCTTAGTCGTTCTGGGATTTGTTTGACACTGGTCATTGACGCCATATGGCAAACCATCATGCCACATAGAGAGGTAACTCTTGTTCTGGAGAGAGGACCTGAAAGACAATCATTAAAGGCAGAGGTTGTTCGAGTTCAATCAAAGAAACATATGATGATTGGCCTCAAATTCCCCAGCCCTTTTTCCGATATGTCAAAATTTTTAATCCCTGAAGAATTGGAACCTTATAATTAAGCGACTACAGTTGTTGTTTTAAGTCTTTAAAAAAACTGTCCATAGCCCTTTCCACAGTCTTAGCCATTGAAGATTTATAATTGAAGATAGCTAGCTCTGCAGAAGCAGCCATCTTGTTTGTGGTACGAGAGAGGATGATCTCACTGGTCGAGGTATCATAAGCCCGACAGGTCATCGTGACCCGGTCTCCTTCAACTCCAACACCTTTAAGACCAATGGTATTCAGGATCTTATTGTTGACGGCCACACCGACCCCAGCGGCATCTTTGGTAGATCCAGTCAGGGCACAGGAAACCATAACATCGGATGTGGTCATACGTCCTTTTTTGGCACGACCTTGTCCTTTAGCTGCTTCCCCTGAGGCAGCCAGGTCTTGTTCTTCACGGATGGCCTGGATGTCTTGTCTTTCCAGACAACGAAGTCCGGCTTTGACACAAGAATCAATGGAGATATCCATGAGAGATTGAGCGGTGTTGTCATTCATCGAGACACCTTCGCCACGCATACGGGCAACTGCAACAGTAGGACTGTTCTTTGTTCTCGCTTCTGTTGTGACGGAAATGAGACTGATAAAAGCAAGAAGTGCAAAATATAATTTTTTCATAATTTCTCCTTTGTAATTTAAGAGAACACTTTACATTGAATCCTTTACAAATCAATCCTCATTTTTTAAGAGAGTTTTACTATGTATAAGAAAACAAGAATGGCTCAAAAGAAGCGCCGGAAGAAAAAGGGTAAGAAGATTCGAAGTCTTCGTTATAGAGGTTAGGAAGCAACCTTTTCTATTTTAGGACGATAATAAAGATTGAGGGAAGATGCGTCTTTGCGAAGGTAGGGTTTTGGATATCCCACAGTTGAGGCATCGAGACCTTAGGTTCTTTTCTTATATTAAGGTAAAGGGTAAGGATAGTTTTTAAGGAGTTTATTAAAAAACCTTTTAATTTCAAATGGATAAGTTTTTTAGCAACTTGAAGGGGTAGATTTGCCGATTATGGCAAGAAGATTGCTGGTATTAGGGGGAGAGGGAGAAAACGATGGCTATTAACGGAATTAAAAACAATGTTGGACCGGTCGTAAGACCAACGTTACCTGCTCATCCAGCACCACAGACTGGGGTTGTAGGAATTCCAGCTAGAGGAGTTGATAGTTTTTCAACAATAACTCCTCGTCCTTTAGCTTATACGCCGCCTACAGTGAATGCAGCTCGTTTTGGTGCCCCTTTAACCAGAGACCAAGTTATTTTAGACCAAGCACTTGCAACTGTTCCTGCTCTTGATGGTGATCCACGTGGGCGTTTTGTTGCTCGTGAACTTTCAGCTGCGGTCAAATTGTTTGTTTCATAAAAGGCCGCTTCCCGCGGCACGTCGCGAGCCGATGCTCGTAAAGGAAGACAGGAGATTTTTATGACCTTAAATGAATTGATTATTAAATACCCAAAATTAAAATTTTTGAAGCATGCTCCGCGATTCAATGCCTTATCTCCTGAACAGCAAGAGATTGCCTTGGGGGCTATTGAAGATGCTCTTTTCTGGATTGAGTTGGAAGAAAAGCCCAATTCTTCCGATGGATTCAAATTCTTGACGGCTACCTATGGTTTAGAAAACGCCAAGGGTGAAGCAGAAAAGAATGGTTTAGAAGGTAAAGAGAGAGAAAAATTTCTTAGACCTCATCAAGACCTCTACACGATGTTTAATCCCTACTCCGGCAACGGCCGCGAAGTTCAGTAACTTACTTAAAATTCAACAATGAAGTTGGTGCGCAATCCCCAAACCCAGTCGGCTTTATCGAAGCGAATATTATTGATTGAAAAAGGATTAGAAGGGGCAAAAGTTACATCCGCTACCACATCATAAGCCGAACCTGGATTGAGATAGCCAGCTGTTATATCAAGCAGAAAGTGATCCCAGAAGCGGGATTGCAAATTAGCATCGACTTCCCAACCATACCATTTGCTGGAGTTGACAATACGAGGCAATGAAGGGAGCCCTGTCATTTCTGCGAAGTCGATATCAAAATTGCTAGAGGGTGCCCAAGCTGTAATAAATTTTAAACCGGCTTTTGTATCACTCGGATGAGGAAGAATCGCTGAAAGATCCAGGTGGTGATAATAACCTAAGGCAGAATAAATGGCATTGTTAATATAGTTACCAGTCACAGGAACAGCACCTACAAGAGCGCGGCTCCCGCCGTTAAGTTTATTACCCTGAGTGACGCGAGGAGAAGATCCCAAAGGCGTATGGAAAAGTAGGAGAGCTATCTGATAATCAGGACGGAAACCAAATTGAGTTATTTTGGAAGAGAGAGGTCGAGCATCTCCTGAGGCATAACCGCCTTGAAAATGAACCTCGCCAAAATCATAATTAGCATCGGCCTCGAGTGCTCCCATATGAATGAGGGCCGTATTTTGGGAAAGCAATTCAATAGGTCCTCTAGCACCGGCAAGCAATTCGTTAAAAGGAATTGCATCAATGGCCACTCCTGTGGAGAGTTTACCTGTGAGCAGAACATATTCTCCTCGAAACCGATAAGGCCCTTTTTTGTACTCTGCATAAATATCGGTGAAATATAAAAGTGTATCACCATCGTGACCCGCCGGGATCAGTTCTCCTAACTGAAAATTTCCATTGGAATCCGTGACAGGAGTTCCACTGCCATCAACAAGAATAGGACGAGCGGTGGTTGTTGTCGCTTTTTCGTTCCCTTTACGAAACCGAACTCCTGAAAAAGAACCAATGGAAAAATCTTTTAAGTCATAGAGAAAAATTCCAGCCGCCTGATGCATATCTTCTGTAGGATCCGTGATAGCTTTTCCTAATCCACTGATTCTCGGGTCTTGTTGTTTTGTAAAAGTAAAATCGGCAGCGAGTCCAAAATTCAAAGTTCCCAAATTTTTTGTTTCAAGAGCTGCTAAGTAAAGAATACGATCAACTGTATCGCCAAAATCATCATTATACCCGGTACCGTCATTTTGAAAAATTCCTAAACCTACATGGGAGGGTTGGCGCCCAATTCGAAATTTTCCGGCCGGGGTTAAGATATCCATATAAACGCGCCGAATGTTGAGAGCTTTGTTTTCTCCCGCTTGACCTCCGGTTACACCCAGAGCACCACCAGCTCCTGGGAGTTGGATAGTGCCAACAATAGGAGAAAGAAAATCAATTTTTTTAGTTTCTTGGGTCCCTAAAATAATATTATCCAAAACATCAAAGGAAGACTGAATGGAAATATTATCGTTGATCTTCAAAATAGGTTCGATACGCAATCGTTCTTGAGAAAAAAGCATCGACCCAAATCGATCGTTATCACCAAGTCCTCCTTGGTTGACACTGGCATTTGGTTGTTGGGTATCGAGATCGTGATAATAAACAATACGGTTTCTTAGATAACCGTGTGCTGTGAGTTCAATAGCCTGAGATGTGAAAGGACAAAGAAAAAAGAACAATAAAAAAGGGGCGATTTTGATACGCACTATATAAGTGCTATATCATCGCCCCTTTTACAGTCAAGGGGAGATACCTCTCTCCCCTTGACAATCCCCATCTGAAATCAACTGATAAATCACTTACTGCGTCAAACAAAACGAACTAAATTCGATTTTGTTTGTACTCGTTCGTTATTACATCATTCCGCCCATACCACCCATGCCGCCCATTCCTCCAGCAGGCATTGATGGTGTTTTTTCTTTCTCTTCAGGTTTTTCGGCAATCATAGCTTCTGTAGTTAACAACAGAGAAGCGACACTCGCTGCATTTTGAAGAGCAGAACGTGTGACCTTAGTCGGGTCAATGATACCGGCTTTAAGAAGATCTTCAAACTTTCCGGTTTCGGCATTAAACCCATAAGGACCGGAGTTTTTCTTGATCTCGTCAACAATGACCGCACCTTCATAACCACCGTTATGAGCAATCCAACGCGCAGGTTCTTCAAGAGCACGCCGAATGATATCCACACCGAATTGTTCAGAAGCATCTACCTTTGTTTTCTCAACAGCTGAGATACATCGAACTAAAGCAACACCACCACCCGGAACGATTCCTTCTTCCACGGCAGCACGTGTGGCATGCAAGGCATCTTCCACGCGAGCTTTCTTTTCTTTCATTTCAGTCTCAGTGGCAGCACCCACATGAATGACCGCCACTCCACCTACGAGCTTAGCAAGTCTTTCTTGGAGTTTTTCCTTGTCATAATCAGAAGTGGTCTCTTCGATTTGAGCACGGATTTGTTTCACACGACCTTCAATCACAGCTTTTTTACCGGCTCCATCTACGATGGTTGTGTTATCCTTATCAATACTCACTCTCTTAGCACGACCCAAATCTTCCAACTTAATATCTTCCAATTTGCGTCCTAATTCTTCAGCAATACAAACACCACCGGTGAGAATACCAATGTCTTCTAGCATTGCTTTACGACGATCACCAAAACCAGGAGCTTTCACGGCAGCACATTGAAAAGTACCACGAAGCTTATTGACAACGAGTGTTGCCAAGGCTTCTCCTTCAATATCTTCAGCAATGATGAGCAACGGGCGTCCTGCTCGGGCAATGGCTTCCAGAAGAGGCAATAACTCCTTCATGGAGCTGATCTTCTTTTCATGAATGAGAATGTAAGGATCATCAATGGAGCAAGTCATTCTTTCAGGATCCGTGACAAAGTAAGGAGACAAATAACCACGATCAAACTGCATTCCTTCGACAACATCCAAAGTTGTTTCCATGGATTTAGCTTCTTCCACGGTAATAACACCTTCTTTACCCACTTTATCCATTGCTTCAGCAATGATGTTTCCAATGGTGGCATCATTATTGGCGGAAATGGTACCGACTTGGGCAATTTCCTTCCGGTCCTTGGTGGCTTTGGACATTTTCTTCAACTCTTCAACAGCAGAGACAACGGCTTTTTCAATTCCACGCTTGAGAGCCATGGGATTATGACCGGCAGCGACCACCTTGACACCTTCACGATAAATGGCTTGAGCCAAAACAGTAGCAGTTGTGGTTCCATCACCAGCAACATCGGAAGTTTTAGAAGCAACTTCCTTCACCATTTGGGCACCCATGTTGGCAAATTTATCATCCAATTCAATTTCTTTAGCAACGCTCACACCGTCTTTCGTGATGGTGGGAGAACCGTATGATTTTTCCAGAATGACATTGCGTCCCTTGGGACCCAAAGTGATTTTCACCGCATCTGCCAAGGTGTTAACACCTTTCAAAAGGGATTCACGAGCACTCTGGTTAAATTTAATTTCTTTTGCTGACATAATAACTCCTCCTTAAAAAATAGTTTGTATTAAGCTTCTAGTACTCCCAAAATTTCATCTTCCTTGAGAATGAGGTGTTCTTCACCTTCAATTTTAATTTCATTTCCGGAATATTTGCTGAAAAGGATTTTATCGCCTACACGAACATCCATAGGGATAATTTTCCCCTCGTCACGACGTCCACTTCCTACAGCAACAATTTTTCCTTCTTGTGGTTTTTCTTTTGCAGAATCAGGGATGATAATTCCTCCCTTAGTTTTTTCTTCCTCATTAAGACGTTTAATGAGAACCCGATCATGTAATGGGCGGATTTTTTGTTTTTTTTCAGCCATTGGAATTTCTCCTTCTTAAATTAAGTTGATCTTGTTACGAGCTCGCGGAATATAGTCACTCAGAAGGATATGTCAAGGGTGTAGGAAATTATGTTGATTCAAAAAGAAAATGACACGATTGCAGCTATTTCAACAGCCCAAGGTAATGGAGCTATTGGGATTATCCGTTTATCTGGTCCAGAATCCTTACAAATTCTCTCCAAAGTTTGGATGGGTCGAGTAGTACCCTCTGAATTTGAGCCCTGTAAGGTCTATACAGGACATATTAAAAAATCTAATGATTCTAGTTTATTGGATCAAGTCGTGGTGTTTTATAGAAAAGCTCCGGACTCCTATACAGGAGAGGATCTTGTTGAGGTTCAGGGTCATGGCGGTAGAAAGATTTTAGAGCTGCTTTTGACAGAATTTATTGCAGCGGGAGCTCGAATGGCTGAACCGGGAGAGTTTACCAAACGAGCTTTTTTAAATGGGAAAATAGATTTGGCCCAAGCAGAGGCTGTTTCCGAGATGATCACTGCATCGAATGAACAATCTCTCATATGGGCTTCGCGCCAGTTAGAAGGGCGGCTTTCTGAATATGTGACTTACTTAAGGAATGATCTTAAAGTCATGAAAGCCCAGTTGGAGGCGATGATTGATTTTCCCGAGGATGAGGATGTTCAGGGACTCCATTATTTTGAGGTAGTCGATCGTGTGGATCGTATTTCAAACCAGATTCAAAAATTATTAAGTACTTATAAGGAGGGTCGACTTCTTCGAGAAGGCATTCGGGTTGCCATTGTAGGAAAGCCTAATGTAGGCAAGTCGAGTTTATTTAATGCTCTCCTTCAAGAAAACAGAGCGATTGTTCATCCCACCCCAGGTACGACTCGAGATCTGATTGAAGAAAGTCTGGATTTAAATGGGATTCTTGTTCGATTTATTGATACGGCAGGTCTTCGGCAAGGTCATGAGGAAATTGAATCGGAAGGTATTCGTAGAACTCATGAACGGCTAAAGCAGTCAGATATTGTATTAGCGGTCATTGACGGAAGCCGTCCTCTGGATAAAGAAGATGAGTTGGTCTTCGAATCTTTAAAATCCCTTGTGATTCCGGTGTTTTATATTTTGAATAAGTCTGATCTACCTTCTAAAACTTCCTTAGATTTTGCACTTTCCATTTCTGCCAAACAAGGTTTAGGTCTTGAGGAACTTAAACAAAAAATCTTGGGCTATTTTATCAAAAAAACTTCCCTCACTTCAGATCTTGTTTTAACAAACCTTCGTCACCACATCGCTTTGGAGAAAGGGTTACAAGTTCTGGGACGGGTGAAGCAAGCAAGTCTGGAAAAACTTTCTTTAGAATTTTTGGTAGCCGATCTTACAGTGGCTATGAATCACCTCGGAGAAATTACAGGAGAAGTCACCTATGATGAGATTCTAGGTGAAATCTTTTCAAAATTTTGTATAGGGAAATAATATGAAACGTTTTGATGTCATTGTCATTGGAGCTGGACATGCTGGTTGTGAAGCCGTTTTAGCAGCGGCCCGGATGGGAGCTTCCACTTTGCTCGTGACTTCCAATGTCGATAATATTGCTCAGATGAGTTGTAATCCTGCCATTGGTGGCATTGGTAAGGGCCATCTCGTTCGAGAAATTGATGCTTTAGGTGGTGAGATGGGCAAGATTGCCGACGAGACCGGAATTCATTTTAAACGCCTCAATACCAATAAAGGTCCGGCGGTTCGTGGTAGTCGTTGTCAGTCTGATCGGTTGCTTTACAAACGACGCATGCAAGAGGTTTTAAAAAATCAGGAAAGCCTCACAATTCATGAAGGAATGGTCGATGAAATTTTAAGCGAAAATGGTTGTATCACAGGAATTTTTTTGGAAAACGGAGAAAAGATTTCTGCAAAAGCTGTGATCGTTTGTACAGGAACTTTTTTGAAAGGACTTGCGCATACTGGCTTTCAGAAATGGTCAGCGGGTCGTCGAGGAGACCGTTCTTCGGAAAAACTTTCAGAGAGTTTTCAGAAATTTGGTTTTGCAGTTGGTCGATTAAAAACAGGAACTCCACCGCGCATTTTGGGGAGTAGCATTCATTTTGATCGGTTAGAACAACAATGGGGAGATTCAAAACCAGCCCAGTTTAGTTTTTCAAAAACATCCATTCAAAAAAAACAGATATGTTGTTACATTACCCATACGAATGCCAAGACTCACGAGGTGATTCGAAAAAACCTCCACCTCTCTCCTCTTTATGCAGGGGTGATTCAATCAACGGGTCCCCGTTATTGCCCTTCCATTGAAGATAAGATTGTAAAATTTGGAGACAAAGAGAGACATCAGATTTTTTTGGAACCAGAAGGCCTTGATCATCCTGAATGGTACCCCAACGGGATTTCCACAAGTTTACCTGAAGAAATTCAACTTGCTTTTCTGAGAACCATTCCAGGTTTAGAAGAGTGCGTCATTGCCAAACCAGGGTATGCCATTGAGTATGATTATGTTCCGCCGACTCAACTCCATCCGACATTAGAAACAAAAAGGATCGCAGGACTCTATCACGCTGGACAGATCAATGGAACTACGGGTTATGAAGAAGCGGCTGCTCAAGGGTTGATGGCAGCCATCAATGCTGTCTTGAAAATTGATGGCCACCCTCCCCTCGTTTTTGATCGTTCACAAGCTTATTTAGGGATTCTCATTGATGACTTAGTTACGAAGGGAGTTATTACGGAAGGACGAGCAGAACCTTATCGGATGTTTACTTCCCGGGCTGAATATCGTCTTTCTCTCAGGGAAGACAACGCTGATTTAAGATTACGAAGCATTGGATATCAATTAGGTCTTGTCTCTACGAATGAATTTCAAAGGTACTCAAATAAGAAAAATGAAGTTGATCGATTAAAAAATCTTCTGAACTCAAAACGTACGGGAGGATTTTTGTTGTCTGCGCTTATTAAACGACCAGAGTGCAATATATCGTCATTATTAGAAAATTATTTACCCGAGTACTTCTCTTCTGAAGCATTTTTAGAATTAGATGATCAACAAAAAGAAGAAGTACTTAATCAAGTAGAGATTCAAATCAAATATGAGGGTTACTTGGGGCGTCAACAAGAAGAAATTGAGAGATTTAAAGAAATGGAAACTATTAACATCCCAGACCTTTTTACTTATCGAGGGATTCCAGGTCTTTCACGAGAAGTCGTTGAGAAGTTGGACCTCATCAAGCCTTATTGCGTTGGGCAAGCTTCAAGAATTCCAGGAATGACACCAGCCGCTTTAAATATTTTAATGATTTATTTAAAAAGATTTTCTCATGACCTTCGATCCCATTCAGAAATTTAATCAAAACAAAGACAAGTTCCAAGCTTATCGTGATCTTCTTTTAAAGTGGAATCAAAAGATCAATTTGACTGCCATTACAGATCTTCATGAGATTCGGGAGTTTCATTTTATAGATTCACTCTTTCTTGCAAATTTTTTGGATCAGTTCTTCTCAAGGAACCACCATGTTTCACGTGAAACAATTTTGGATATTGGATCTGGAAATGGACTTCCTGGCCTGGTTGTTAAAATAGCACTTCCTCAATTTCAAATAACCATCGTCGACTCCATTAAAAAGAAATGTGATTTTATGAAAACTGTCGTGCGTGAATTAAGTCTTGATGGTGTTGAAGTTATTTGTAAACGGCTAGATCCAACCCATTCCATTGGCCAATTTGGTGCAATTATTTCCAGAGCCACCTGTAGCATTAATGAACTTATAAACCTTTCTACTCTTAATCTAATTACTGGTGGTATCGTGGTGAGCATGAAAGGTTTTGAAGTCCAGGATGAAATTGAAGCTTGTACCTCTGTTCTTAAAAAAGGAAACTTCGGGTCCATTCAGGAACATCCTTATACCCTTCCTTATTCTGGACAAAAGAGAAAGTTGTTGTTTACTCATTTTACTTAAATTCAGCACATCCCGCCGAATCTCGCCGATTCCTCTCGGCTTCTGTGGATGCTCTTTGATAGTTTGATTAAAATCGAAACATCGAGGCCGATGTCCTCGAAGCCTCGATGAACACGGCTCATTCGGCGGTGTCCGGTTCCGAGAGGTGAGCAATCGAAGTGTATATTTACCATATATTGTCATTTTTTGTTTCACGTGGAACATTTTCCTTGCATTACCTTCAAAAAGGGATATAAATTGCCATTTAAATAGGAAAAATTGTAAATGGCTGAAATAATTGGATTTTGTAATCAGAAAGGTGGGGTGGGTAAAACAACCACCGCGATTAACTTGGCAGCTTCTGTGGCTGCTGCAGAAAAAAAGACACTTTTAATTGATTTTGACCCTCAATCCAATACAAGCAGTGGACTTGGTTTTGAAAAAAATTCAATAGAATCAAATAGTTATGAATTAGTTGTAGCAACAAAATCAAAAGAAATTATTCCACAAAAGACAGCTCTCCCTTATTTGGATGTTATTCCAGCCACTTCAGACCTTGTAGGGGCAGAAATTGAGTTAGTTTCTATGATGGGTCGAGAGTTTCGCCTTAAAAAAGCGCTCGTTCCTTATCTAGAAACTTATGAGTACATCTTTATTGATTCTCCTCCTTCTTTGGGTTTGTTAACTCTCAATATTCTTGCTGCCTCTCACTGTCTGATTGTTCCGGTTCAGTGTGAATATTATGCTTTGGAAGGAATTACTGATCTTATGAGGACAATTGAGTTAGTGCAGGGGTCTCTTAACCCTGATCTCCAAGTTGCCGGTGTTTTGCTGACTATGTATGATGCTCGCAATAATCTAGCTCATGATGTGGAAGTAGAATTAAGAAATTATTTTGGTAAGACTGTCTTCCATACAGTGATTCCACGTAATGTTCGTTTATCGGAAGCGCCTAGTCATGGGAAACCAGTTCTTCTTTATGATATAAAATCCAAGGGAGCAGAAAGTTATTTGCAATTAGCACAGGAATTTTTGGGACGTATTGATGCTCAAAAATCAGTAAAGGTAAGTCAAGTAGCTTGATTTAAAACTATTTAAGGAGGGACACATGGATTTACAAAGGAAGGGATTAGGTCGAGGAATAGCTTCATTAATACCTGTCAGACAGGAGAGTGTTCCTATCACCTCAGAAGTTGAATCCAGTATCATTTCGGGAGGGTTGTTTTCTGTTCCGATTGAAAGTATTATTCCAAATCCGTATCAGCCAAGAAAATTTTTTGATGAAGAGAAAATTGAAGAGTTAGCGGCCTCCATCCGTGAAAAGGGAGTTCTTCAACCCCTTATTGTGACCCATAAAGAAAACCAGTATGAAATTATTTCTGGAGAGAGGCGATTTCGGGCTGCAAAATTAATTGGTTTAACAGAAATTCCTGTGATCATTAGAGATGCAGAACCAAAAGAAGTTCTTGAATTGGCGATCATTGAAAATGTTCAGCGTGAAGACTTAGATCCTATTGAAGAAGCTTCTGCCTATCAGGAATTGGTCGAACAGTTTGGGTATACGCAAGAAGAGGTGGCCTTAAAGGTTGGTAAAGATCGGGCAACCGTTTCAAATACTTTAAGGCTCATGAAACTCCCGACAAAAGTTAAAGAACTTCTACAATCAGGAAGGCTCAGTGAAGGCCATGCACGGGCCTTGTTGGGTATGCCGGAAATTGAAAAGCAAATTTATTTTGCTGGACGTGTGGTGGAAGAAGGGTGGTCAGTACGTGAATTGGAGTTGCGCATTAAATCCAAGAGAGTTTTAGGATTGAAAAAGGGGATTCGTCAATCCATGAGTTTGCCACCAGCTCTTATTTATATTTTGGATGAATTACGACGAAAGTTAGGAACTCAGGTAAAAATTATTCCATCGGGAAATCATGGGAAAATTCTCATTGAGTATTATTCAGAGCTTGATCTAGATCGTATTTATCATACATTAACGAAGTAAAAACCTTAAGGAGGGGGCTATGTTCGGAGAAAAAGAAACGCGACCAGTTGGCATCAGCGGTCCTATCAGTGGATTGTTGGAAAAAGGATGTGAGTTTGAAGGGAAATTGACCTTTGAAGGAACAGTGAGGATTAATGGTAAATTCAGCGGAGATATCTTTTCCGATGGAACTCTCATTATTGGAGAAGGGGCATCTGTTGATGGCAAAGTTGATGTAGGGAATGTCATTGTTCATGGTGAGGTTCATGGAATCCTCAAAGCCCATGATCGGATTGAAATGCATACTCCAGCTACTGTTGAAGGGGACATTACCGCTCAAACACTTGTGATTGATGAGGGAGTCATCTTTGAAGGCTCTTGCAGTATGGGAAAAAAGGCCACAGTTCATTCTTTAGAAGGTGTGAAAACAGCCGTCCAATCTGGGTAGGCTCTTTTCTTGACAGGTCTAAACTTGCATGTTAGCGAGCGCTCGCGCGTTCCCGCTAATCGTGTGTGTTTCTGCGGAATAACGCGACTGAAAAATTCTGAATAAGGGAAATCGTGATCGACTTAATGCCAAATGGCACGCTTTTGTATCAATGGGTCCTCTTTATGGGGGCTTTTTTGGTGTTGCATTTTGGAATTTTTAAACCGACCCTTCATATTCTTGCGGAAAGAAAAGCACGAACTTCAGGAGCCAGGGAATCTGCCGAAACTCTTCAAAAGAAAGCTGCAGAAATTCTCTTTCTCTGTGAAAAAAAAGTAGAAGAGGCTCGTCAGTTGGGCATTGCTCATAAGAACGAAAAATTAACAGCAGGTGAAAAGTTGAGAGAGCACCTTCTAAAAAAAGTACGGGGTGAGATTGATCAGAAAATGCAAGCGATGCGACATCAGATTGAAGGTGAATCCAAGCAGGCTACCATGCAACTTCGACAGTATTCTCAGGAAATAGCTAGGGCCATTGCCTCGAAGGTTCTAGAGAGGGAGATATAACGATGGAAGCTTTTCTCCACTCTGGAATGCATTGGAAGATTATCAATTTTGTTATTTTTGTAGGACTACTCGCGTACTTTCTTAAAAATCCTCTTAAAGAATTTTGGAAGAGTCGTTACGGAAATATAAAATCTTCCTTAGAAGAAGCTCAAAAATTTCATCACGAGGCCAAAGAGCTCTATGATCAACTTCAGAAAAGATTCAATCATGTGGAAGAAGAAGTTTCAAAATTAATTCGTCAGTTGGAAGAAGATGGTGAGGCTGGGAAAAAAAGAATCATGGAAGAATCCGAAAAGCTTTCACAGAGAATCCAATTGGATGCTGAAAGAATAGCCGGTCACGAAGTACTCAGGGCTCGTGAAACTCTTAAAGCCGAAGCCACTCAACTTTCTTTGGATCTTGCTGAAAAACTCATTCGTGAAAAAATCAACGCTTCGGATCAGAAAAAATTGATTCAGGAATCTATTCAGCAAATTGAAAAGGGAGTTGCCGTATGATTATTTCCGGATCGCTCCCACGACGCTATGCCAGAGCTTTGATTGAAATTGCCTCAGAGTTTAAAGGTGAAAATCTTCTAGATTTATTCGATCAAAATTTAACAACCCTTCAAAAAATTATCAGCAGTGCTCCAGAATTTCTTCAAACCTTATCGAATGATCTTTTAGATTATCAGCAGCGGTTGCATGCTGTTGAAGAGATTGCGCAACAAGCTGGCGTCAATTCTCACATCAAAAATTTCCTTCTTATTCTCGTTAAAAAAGAACGATTTCAAATCTTACCTGAGGTCATTCGTGAATTTAGAAAATTGAGGGATGAGATTGTGGGTATTCTGCGCGTTACCGTCGTAGAACCCCAAGAATCCGATCCTACTTTATTGAAAAATATGGAAGTGATGCTGGCTCAACGTTTTAAAAAACAGGTGGTGGCTGTGGGAGAAAGTCGTCCTCAAATGATTGGTGGATTAATTCTAAAAATAGGTAACGTGATTTATGATGGATCGATTAAACGAGAATTAGAACAGATAAAAACATCCATGTTGTTAGGATAATTTTATGGTTAAACAACCATAAGTATTTCTAACTTTATAATGGGCACTGAAGCACCCATTAAAAGTTGAAATGCTATAGGAGACCTTATGGAAATCAGAGCAGAAGAAATTAGCCAAATCCTCAAAAAACAAATTAAGGATTTTGGGAAAAAAGTAGATGTGGCCGAAACAGGGACAGTACTTTCTGTCGGTGACGGTATCGCTCGTGTTTATGGATTAGACCAGGTGATGGCGGGTGAGCTGGTTGAATTTGGCCATAATATTCGAGGGATGGTGCTCAATCTGGAAGAGGACAATGTCGGTGTCGCCATTATGGGACACGATTTTGAAATCCGTGAAGGTGATGAAGTGCGCCGCACAGGACTTATTGCCGAAGTTCCCGTAGGAGAAGCTCTGATCGGACGTGTGGTCAATGCTTTGGGTGAAGCGATTGATGGTTTGGGTGTCATTGCTAGTAAGGAAAAGAAAAAAATTGAAATTAAAGCTCCCGGCATTGTGGATCGTAAAAGTGTCAATGAACCTTTACAAACAGGTATCAAAGCCATCGATGCCATGATTCCTGTGGGACGTGGACAACGTGAGTTGATTATTGGTGATCGTCAAACCGGAAAGACCGCCATTGCCCTCGATACGATTATTAATCAAAAGGGCAAGAACGTTTATTGTTTCTATGTCGCTATTGGACAAAAGCAATCAACCGTCGCTCAGGTTGTAGATAAACTGAAAAGTTACGGGGCTATGGAATACACAACGGTGATTACCGCCAATGCTTCGGATCCAGCCCCATTACAATTTATTGCTCCTTATTCTGGATGTGCTATGGCCGAATATTTTCGTGATAGTGGACGCCATGCCTTAGTTGTTTATGATGATCTTTCCAAACATGCCGTTGCGTATCGTCAACTCTCACTTCTTTTGCGACGACCTCCAGGACGTGAAGCTTTTCCTGGAGACGTTTTTTATGTGCATTCTCGGCTTTTGGAAAGAGCCGCCAAACTTTCTGATAAGCGTGGTGGTGGTTCATTGACAGCGTTGCCTATTATTGAAACACAGGCCGGTGATGTGTCAGCGTATATTCCTACAAACGTGATTTCAATCACGGATGGTCAAATTTATTTGGAAACGGATCTTTTTTATGCCGGTGTTCGACCAGCCGTAAACGTAGGTCTCTCCGTTTCCCGCGTCGGTGGTAATGCTCAGATCAAGGCGATGAAGCAAGTAGCAGGAACTCTTCGTTTGGAATTAGCTCAGTATCGAGAACTAGCCGCGTTTGCTCAGTTTGGAAGTGATCTGGATAAAGCAACGCAGGCTCAGTTAGCTCGTGGAGCACGTCTGGTAGAAATTTTGAAGCAAGGCCAATATCAGCCAATGTCGGTTTATCAACAGATCTTCAGTGTGTTTGCAGCCACCAATGGATATTTAGATGGGTACCCCGTTGAGAATGTTCAAAAGTACCTTGCTGACATGCTTTTGTTTCTTGAAACGAAACATGCAGATATTTTGAATGATTTAGATAAGAAAAAAGCTTTGGATGACGAACTGAAGAAAAAAATTCTCAAGGCTTTGGATGAGTTTAAACAATCATTTTCAAAAAAATAAATGGCAACGCTGAAAACAATTAGAACACGTATTGCTTCGGTGAAAAATACGCAGAAGATTACGAAAGCCATGAAGATGGTATCGGCAGCTAAGTTGCGTCGCGCTCAAACACGACTCATCAATGCACGTCCTTATGCCGATAAAATGCAGGAAATCCTATCGCGGGTTGTCCGTCTCATGGAAGACAAGTCTCATCCTCTGTTTGAAAAAAGAGAAAAGGTAAAGGTCGCACAGTATTTCATCCTGACTTCGGATCGTGGTTTGTGCGGTGGATTTAATGGCAATCTTTTACGTCGTATTGAAAAAGTTTTACAGGAGAAGTCGATGGGGGGTATCGGGGGGAGAGAGAATTCTACCCCCGATTTCAAGCCAGCATCTGGCTTTGCCAGTGCTGGCGGATTGGAAGTGAAGGTAGATCTCGTGGGACGTCGAGGTCGCGATTATTTTCGTTCTCGTCACCGAGAACTTGATCAATTTTTGACGGGATTTCCAGAAGACATGCCATTCGAACAAACCTTGAAGATGGCCAATGATTTTATTTCTGGCTATCGTGAAGGAAAGTTCGATGAGTTGTACCTTGTTTATAATTATTTTCGTTCCGCCATCTCACAGGAAATCCGTATTGAAAAAATCCTTCCCTTTGAGGTGAGTTCTTCAAAGGAATCAGAATCATTTGAGTACCTTCCTCAGCATCTTTACGAACCTTCGCAGGCTGAGGTATTGGAGAAACTGATTCCTCGCGCTTTGGCTATCATGATCCGACGAGCCTTTCTGGAGTCGACAGCTGGGGAATATGGAGCCCGCATGGTAGCCATGGATAATGCGACTAGAAACTCGAGTGACATGATTTTTAACCTGACATTACAGATGAATCGTTTAAGACAAGCGGCCATTACCAAAGAACTGATGGATATTGTGAATGGTGCTGAGTCTTTAAAGTAAATGAAATGAGGGGTGTCGGGGGGAGTGTCTTCCCCCGACTTTAGCGAATGTCCGGCTTTGCCGGCATGAGCGAATGAACGGATATTGTGAATGGTGCTGAGTCTTTGAAATAACTTTTTTAAGGAGACATTTATGGAAGCAAAAAAAGAATTACCCAAAGGAAAGGTGACACAGGTTATTGGTCCTGTCATCGATGTGCAGTTTCCTTCATCGGAATTGCCACAAATCTACACAGCTCTCAAATTATCGAATCCTTCAATTAATAATAACCCCTTGAATCTCATCGTTGAGGTCGCTCAACACTTAGGTGAAAATACGGTTCGTTGTGTATCGATGGATACTACTGACGGTTTGGTACGTGGGATGGAAGTGACCAATACCGGTGAACCCATTCAAATGCCTGTCGGTCGCGAAGTGTTAGGCCGTATTCTGAACGTTGTCGGTGATCCTGTCGACGAACAAGGTCCTGTGCAAACCAAGAAACATTACCCCATTCACCGTTCTGCTCCTTCATTTTTGGAACAGAGTACACAGGTTCAGATGTTTGAAACAGGAATCAAAGTGGTGGATCTCTTGGCTCCGTACGCCAAGGGAGGGAAAATTGGTCTTTTTGGTGGCGCCGGTGTCGGTAAAACCGTTATCATTATGGAACTGATCAACAATGTGGCCACACAACACGGTGGTTTCTCCGTGTTTGGCGGCGTGGGTGAAAGAACTCGTGAAGGAAACGACCTTTGGCATGAAATGAAAGATTCTGGAGTTATTTCAAAAGCAGCTCTTATTTACGGACAGATGAATGAACCCCCTGGAGCTCGTGCCCGTGTGGGTCTTTCTGCTTTGACGGTTGCAGAGTATTTCCGGGATGAAGAACGACAGGACGTGTTGTTGTTTATTGATAATATTTTTCGATTTACTCAAGCAGGTTCTGAAGTGTCCGCTCTATTGGGGCGCATTCCTTCAGCCGTCGGTTATCAGCCAACGTTGTCAACCGACCTTGGAGAATTACAGGAAAGAATTACTTCCACGACTAAAGGATCTATTACTTCCGTTCAAGCGATCTACGTGCCTGCAGATGACTTAACGGACCCGGCTCCTGCAACAACCTTTGCACATTTGGATGCGACTACGGTTCTTTCCCGACAAATTGCTGAGTTAGGAATTTATCCTGCAGTGGATCCCTTGGACTCAACATCTCGACTTTTGACACCTTTAGTTGTGGGTGAAGAACATTACAAGGTAGCTCGTGACGTTCAGAAAATTTTACAACGTTATAAGGATCTTCAGGACATTATTGCTATCTTAGGAATGGATGAACTCTCTGAAGAGGACAAGTTGATGGTGGCCCGTGCTCGAAAAATTCAAAAATTCTTGTCACAACCCTTCTTTGTGGCAGCACAGTTTACGGGTCTTGAGGGAAAATATGTTAAGTTGTCGGATACCATTAAAGGCTTCCGTGAAATTGTCGAAGGCAAGTACGATGATCTCCCCGAGCAAGCTTTTTATATGGTAGGTAGTATTGAAGAAGTCATCGCAAAAGCACAAAAGTTGGCGGCCTAATGGCAAAAATTCATCTAGAAATTATTTCTCCAGAGAAACCTCTTGTTTCGGCAGAGGTTGATGAAGTGGTGGCTCCAGGTCTTTTAGGAGAATTTGGTGTTTTGCCAGGACATACGACTTTACTCTCGGAATTGGGTGAAGGGCGTCTCGTGTATGTTCAAGGAGGACAACCGAAGACGTTGCAAGTTTCAGGTGGTTTTGCTGAAGTGTATGGAGATCACATGACAGTCATGCTGGATGCTGTAAAAGAATAGGGGCGGGTTACCCCGCCCCTATGGTTGTTCTATGAACTAGTGTGTTCATAGAGATATCCGACGGTTGCTCCATAAAACATCATTCCGAAGAAAGCGGACGCTGCCGCCATCATGGATCCCGAGAAAAATCCCATCCCGAAGATCGGCATCAGAATGATTTCCATGGCACCCCAGAGGATCAGGGCGTACATCATGCCTCCTCCAAAGGAGTGAGCAGGGAGTTTATCCTTAAACTGACCATACACGTAGGCCAGTCCCACTCCCAATCCAAAATAGACAATCCAGGCTACCGCATCACCCATGTGTAGGTGATCGGCGATCATGGCCTGAAAGTCCGCTTTTGGAAGGCTTAAATAGTGGGAAATGAAGGAAAATACCGTCATTACGACGGTTCCTGCCAGACCAGCGATGCATGCTTTTTTAACGGACGCCATCATAGGATTCACCTCCTTTATATCCCCCACGGGCTAAACCCGATTATCAAGGGGGAGGTCGTCTGCACTTGACGCGATACGTCACTAACTTATTGAATTCTAATGAGATTATAGCATCAGAAAAATAAGATTGTCATGTTAATAATAAAACAACTCTTTTTTAAGAAAGAGTATGTTGTGAGACTGTCTGTCCGGTTAACTCATCCGATTGCAGAACAAATTGGTCTTTGTAGATTCGACCAGAATGGGAATTTTTATATTCTAATGTGGCATAAAGAGGTTCTTCTCTTAAGGTCACTGGAAGATCGAGAGGCGTTTTTTCACCCACATTAATTTTAGTGGCAGTTTTAAGCTTTTGCTTCATCGTTGTTGGAGCGGTGCCTAAAAAAACACGAACCTCATCAGCAGATGCATTACCGGAATTTACAAGAGCCAACATATCTCCATAGCTTTGTATTTTAAGCAAAGGTCGTTTTTGAACCACTTCTTCGCGAAGATTATCAACTTCGGTTTTCCACAACGTATGACGCATTTTGTCTTGTTTTTTTTGATTGTAAACCAAGGCGAGAATAATGAAAAAAATACTGAAACTGGAGAAAAAAATTCCAATTAAAGATTGATACCGTGCGTTCTTGATTTGTAATTTGAGATCTTCCGGAACAGAAACCGTAATGTATGGCACAGGCAATACCTGTGGTGGCGGAGTTACGGATGGAATCTGTGTTGCGATTTGAGGAGAAGGTGTTGTTGGAGCGACTGGTATAGACTCAAGAGAAGGTAGCGGGGCGATTTTGAGATTTACGAGTGACGCTTTAATTTCTTTCAAAGCTTCATTCAATTGATTTGTTGTTTCTGTAAGCTGTTTGGATTCTTGAAAATGATAATTTTTTTCCTGCTCTTGTATTTGGCTTATTTTATTGGCCATTTCCAGCATACTTTGCTTGGTTTCCTGATCGGTGCTGGAGACCCCTGTTGAGGACAAAAATAGAAGCCCTAACGAAATAATGAAACTTAGTTTTTCCCTCATAATATCCCCTCCGATACCCCCCCTTACTTTATTCCGCAACTTTTTTTTTTGATTGCCGAAAACAAACCATGATAAATTTTTGGAAAAAGTTCTTTTTTTACTCCTTTTTTGGATTCCCCCTTTTCTTTCCTTGCAAAGGAGAAACCCGATCATTGGTGAATTTATCGGATAGGGTTTCCCATGGTGCTGCTCTTTCTTTGGATCAGTCCTCTCTAACAAATCACTTGAAATATTTACCTGCTGTGGATCTTTATATTGCAGACGAACGATGCAATCTGGTTCTGGATCAACTACGAAAACAAGGTCTTTTGGAAAAGGAGGAAGCTGAATCTGAGATCCAATTAGAAGCTCTACCGAATGATCCACTATTAGCTTCGGAATCTTGGATTCTTTCTGAAGGTCCTCTCAATCTAGGAATCTCACAGGCTTGGGATGTGGTGACCGGTGATGATCGTATTGTGGTGGCCATCATTGATACAGGAATAGATACAAAACATCCCGATCTGTACGATAATCTCTGGACGAATAAAGCAGAAATTCCCAACAACGGGATTGATGAGGATCGCAACGGCTATGTAGATGATGTTCACGGATATAATTTCAGAAATCAGAATAACGATGTAGAAGATGATAACAATCATGGGAGTCATTTGGCTGGTATCATTGGAGCGGTGGGTAACAATGGAGTTGGGATTGCCGGCATCAATTGGCATGTTCAATTGATGCCACTAAAATTTACAGATTCTCATGGTAAGGGAACTACCCTCCTTGCGGTAGAGGCAATTGATTATGCTATTCAAAATGGGGCACGTATCATTAATGCCAGTTGGACATTGAAAGCAGAAGGATCTGGAGAAGAGACTCTCCTTAGAAAAGCAATTCAAAAAGCGGGAGAAGCAGGAGTTTTGTTTGTCACCGCGGCTGGCAATCAATCTGGTTCAATTTCTGGTGTGAATATCGATGAAGATCCAATCTATCCCGCATCTTTTTTGGAGAAAGATTCTCTAGTGGTTTCTGCCTTAGATACAAACGGAGAGATGGCCCATTACTCCAACTATGGTGCTCATACGGTAGATTTGGCTGCGCCGGGCAGCTCCATTTTTTCAACGCTTAGCCATGGAGGTTATGGAACTATGAGTGGGACGTCTATGGCGACAGCCTTTGTGAGTGGGGCGGCTTCTTTAATCTTGTCTTTGGACTCTGGTCTCCATCCTGCAGACGTGAAAAAAATTCTCAAAAACTCTGCTGTATCTTCTCCTCTTTTAGAAGGAAAGGTGATGAATGCGAGTGTGTTAAATTTGGAACAAGCCGTTCAACAATCTTTTCAGTCTCTTCAGGCTCCTTCATTTCCTAAGGAAACAACTTCAACAATCAATGCAGAAATAGGCGGTTGTTCTTTGGTAAGATAGAAAAGGGCACCCTGTATTGTACGATACAGGGTGCCCTCCTTGATTTTCTATATTACTTACCAGGGACAGCAGTTGTATTGCTGGCAGCCAACGGTTTCTGGACGATGGAGGATGTGTTCCCATCAATGGTGAGATGACTTTGCAGTTTCTCCAACATCTTAGGACCAATTCCTTTTACTTCGGATAATTCGCTGACAGCCTTAAAGGGGTGTGCTTGTCGATAGTTCACAATTGCTTCTGCTTTTGATCTGCCAATACCAGATAATTGGGTTAATTCTTCGACAGAAGCTGTGTTGATGTTTAAAACACCGGTGAAGTCCTTTTTGGAAGCCGCAAAACCCATTTGGGTTGAGCAGGCAAGAGCCAAGAGAGCCATAAGCGTAATGATTTGTTTTTTCATAAAGTCTCCTTTTTGTTTTTATTCTCGATTAGGTTGATTTGTTTTTGTTTTGTTTTGCCGATCTCGAATATGAAAGCGTCCATTGAGTGGCATGGCATCCAGGATCACATTAATAGAGTTGTCACGATTAACAAAACCAATGCCAATGCGTGTCCAACGATCCTTTCCTCCATTTTGTTGCCCACTCCCCGAATTTTCTCTTTCCGAGATGGCGTAAACATCCTTGAGTGTAATTGCTTCTTTCATGCGAACTCCTTTTCTGTCTCCCGCGGTGAGACTTCTGAAAGAGAGAGCAAAGTTTGTGCCAAAATTTTTTGTGCGAGAAACTACTTTTCAGAATTAAAAAGAGACCAAAAAATGAGACGAGACAATTCGATATTTGGACGGATTGATTATTGATTCCGGTCGATGACGAAATCAGTCAGCCTTAAGAGAGCTTCTTTCTCAATGGTGGGTTTGAAAAGAGCCAAAGATTCTTTGGCTCGATTCAGGTAAGCCTTGCCAAGTTTCATCGTGTATTCGATTCCTTCATACTTGTTGATGACAGAAGTAATTTCACGAAGACGACTCTCATCGATGGTTTCGGCAATAAGAGCCTCTCGAATTACCCGTCTTTCGTTCTCTCCACAATGTCGCAGGGCTACCATAAGGGGCAATGTGAGCTTTCCTTCTTTAAGGTCTGTTCCTGGTAATTTTCCAAATTTTTCATCATCAGAAATATAATCCAACACGTCGTCGGCTAATTGAAACGCAATCCCAAGGTTGCGGCCATAATCTCCCAAAGCCGAAGTGTATTCTTGAGAAATATTGGCTAGTATTCCACCAATCTCGCAGGAAGATTGCATCAGAACAGCCGTTTTATCGTGGATAATTTTAAGGTAGTCTTCTTCAAGAGTGGCCAGATCGTTTGATTTAGAGATTTCTAAAATTTCTCCCTCGGTTGTAGCCAGCATGGCTTTGGTAATCAGGCGAATAATGTTAATATTATCCGTACCCACCAGTAAAGAAGAGGCTTGGCAGTAAAAAAAATCCCCAACGAGTACAGCCACTTGATTTCCCCATTGGGCATTGGCAGAAGGTTTACCGCGGCGGAGCTTGGCGCTATCGATCACATCATCATGCATGAGGGTTGCGGTATGAAAAAATTCCATCGCTGCGGCACAATCATAAACTTTTTGACCAGAAGCTCCTGCAAGTCGTGAAGACAGAAGAGACAAGACAGGGCGGAGTCTTTTGCCACCGTTTTTAATGACGTATTCGGCGATGTTGGTGACAAAAGGAACGGAAGAATGGAGGTGGTTTTGAATAACCTCCTCAACTTTTTCGAGGTCTTGACGAATCGGAAGACAGATTTCTTCCAAAAAGGTGTCTTTAGCGCGCATGACGGCCTCTCTGTAAGCTTGCTAGCCTTTTAAAAGCAACTTATTTTGCTGTTCTTGCTTTTGTCTTTGATTTAAGAATTTATTCTTATGTCCCACGGAGTTCTTCTTCTTCACGGTTTTACCGCCACGCCGGAATGTTTGGATTCTCTGGTGGATCCCTTGCGTCAAAAAGGTTTTGTTGTCTCCGCTCCTTTATTAGCGGGGCACGGAACAACCCCGGAAGAGCTGGCAAAGACGACCTGGCAAGATTGGTATGAGGGTGTGGAAAAAAACTTTCAAGATCTCCAAAAAAGGGTGGATGAAGTTTTTGTAGCAGGGCTTTCGTTAGGAGGCCTTCTTTCTTTGATGTTGGCCTCTGAATATCCTGTAAAAAAACTAGCTCTTTTGGCAACTCCGGTTTTTCTGGGGGGACTTTTGGCAAAATATGTTCTTCCGGTTGTGGCCCGCACTCCTTTGATTAATGTTTATCCCTATCAAAAAAAATGGGCTGGGCCAGCCATCAATGATCCTGTAGCACGCGAAAAGTTCAAGAGTTATACAAAAATGCCGATCAAAAGTATTATGGCCATTGTGAATCTTCAAAAAGAAGTGGTACGGAAACTTCCACAGATTCAGGTGCCTACTTTGATTCTCCATTCCCCTCATGATACAACAGCCCCTTACGCAAACATGGATTATCTGAAACAACATCTCGGTTCGAAGGAAATCAAGACGGTCACTTTAGAAACATCAGATCATGTATTGACGATGGATTATGAAAAAGATTTAGTGGCAAGAGAAGTAGTTTCATTTTTTAGGGAGGCTTCATGAAAGACATCATCATGGCAATTGATCAGGGAACGACAGGTACCACTATTGTTCTCATCGACAAGGACATGAATATACTGGAAAAAGTAAACAACGAGTTTCCTCAACATTATCCTCAACCTGGTTGGGTGGAGCATAGCCCAGAAGAAATTTGGAGTTGTACGCTCAAGACAATTGAAGAAGCTCTTCGAGCTGCTGATATTGATCCTAGCAGGATTGCGGGGATTGGAATTACCAACCAACGTGAAACAACAGTTCTGTGGAATCGTCATTCAGGGGAATCTGTTCATCATGCAATCGTCTGGCAGGATCGTCGCACAGCGCCTGATTGTGATAAGTTAAAGAAAAAAGGTTTGGAGAAAAAAATCCGGCAAAAAACTGGTCTTGTATTGGATTCTTATTTTTCCGGAACAAAAATCACCTGGCTTTTGGATCATGTCCCTGGACTTCGTACTCGTGCTTTGAATGGAGAGATTGCTTTTGGAACGATCGATACCTATTTAGTCTGGAAATTAACGGGCGGTAAATCTCATGTGACGGATGTTTCCAATGCTTCGAGAACACTTTTGATGAATCTAAAAACGCTGGAATGGGATCCTGAACTTCTCAAAATTTTCAAAGTGCCGGCAACAATCCTTCCTCTGATTCGTTCTTCTTCTGAAGTATATGGTTATACCACTGGGGTTGATGGATTGCCGGATGGAATTCCAGTTGCAGGGATTGCGGGAGATCAGCAGTCTGCACTTTTTGGTCAGGCCTGTTTTAATGCCGGAGAAGCAAAGTGTACATACGGCACGGGTTCTTTTCTTCTGATGAATACCGGAAACAAGCCCGTGTCTTCTCGTTTTGGAATGCTGACAACGGTTGCTTGGAAAACTAATGGTAAAGTTTCGTATGCTTTGGAAGGCAGTGCCTTTATTGCCGGAGCGGCGGTACAGTGGTTGAGAGATGGTCTCAAGATGATTTCAAAATCTTCAGACATTCAATCCTTGGCGGCCTCCGTGCAGGATTCTGGGGGAGTGACATTTGTTCCGGGTTTTGTCGGACTGGGAGCGCCTCACTGGAGACCTGAAGCCAGAGGGTTGATTTCTGGACTTACTCGTGGAACCACAACAGCTCATATTGCTCGGGCTTGTTTAGAAGGAATTGCTTTTTTGCAACACGACATTCTTCAAGCCATGCAAAAAGATTTGGGAAAGAAATTAAAAATTCTCAAAGTGGATGGTGGTGCTTGCGTGAATGATCTCCTCATGCAGTTTCAGTCGGATATTCTGGGAGTAAATTTGGTTCGTCCCCAAATGATTGAAACCACGGCCTTGGGCGCGGCTTTTCTGGCAGGCCTGGCTGTCGGACTTTGGAAAGATCAAAAAGAAATTTCGGAACATTGGAAAGAAGACAAAACTTTTTCTCCAAAAATGCCGAAGAAAGAAGTCACGGCTCATTTGAAACGGTGGCAAGTCATTGTGAAAAAGGCTTAAGTTTAGCCAACCTCACAGCCTCTTCGTAACCCATCGGCTCAAAAGGAAAGATGTCCCGAGCGATATGATTTTGACAGATTACATCGTTTTTCAGACCTTCGATCAAGGGGCGGGCGAGGGCAGCGGGAATAGGTGTTACCAAATTGACCCAGTAGGAAGAAAGTCTTGGAGTGAGGACCGGGACTTGTAAAAGTATTCGGTGTAGGCCGCGTATTTTGGCATAGCCTAATATCATTTCTCGATAAGTCAGAATATCCTTGCCACCAATTTCGATGATTTTCCCGTCACTCTTAGGTTCTTCAACGGCGGCCAGAAGATAAGAGAGCACATCGCGGATGGCGATCGGTTGACAACGGCTAGAAACCCATTTGGGACAGATCATGATGGGAAGACGTTCTGTGAGATAACGGATCATTTCGAAGGAAATACTTCCTGAACCCACGATGATAGCGGCTCGAAACTCTGTTACCGGAATTCCTGATTGTCTGAGAATCTCTCCCACCTCTTGGCGGCTCTTAAGGTGGTGAGACAATTTTTCGTGGGTATCATCATGACCTAATCCTCCAAGGTAAATAATTTTTCGAATACGAGCCTGCTGTGCGGCGGCGGAAAAGTTTTCTGCAGCTTGGCGGTCACGATCCTCAAAACCTTTTTCACCAGCGGACATCGAATGGATCAAATAATAAGTAACATCGATTCCGTTCAAGGAATTGGTTAGCGATGACGGATCCAAGACATCTCCGGCAAAGATTTCAACCGGATTGGCAGCAGTATTCCAATGACGACCCGATAAGTTTTCAGGTTTTCGCGCGAGGCAGCGGACGAAATATCCTTTTTGAAGAAGCTTAGGGATCAGTAAGTCCCCAATGTATCCAGTGGCTCCTGTGACAAGAATTTTCACTTGTCGAGTTTAACAGTAATTTAGACGAATGTCTTAATGTTACGCAATATGGGGATTGCCTAACTTAGGACGATTTGGTACGTCCCCCATTCTTAAAAAAAGGAATCGTATGCCCACTCAACTCAACAAATACAGCTCTCACATCACTCAAAACAAAGAACAGCCGGCATCGCAAGCGATGCTTTATGGATTGGGTTTGACGGAAGAGGATTTGAAAAAGCCTTTTGTTGGAATTGCGAGCACGGGTTATGAAGGCAACACCTGCAACATGCACCTCAACGATTTGGCAAAGATCGCCAAGCAAGGATGTCAGGACGCCGGTTTAGTCGGACTGATTTTTCATACCATTGGTGTGAGTGATGGAATTTCGATGGGCACCGATGGAATGAACTATTCCCTTCAATCGCGGGAAATTATTGCAGACTCGATTGAAACGGTCATGGCGGCTCATTGGTACGATGCCAATATTTCTGTCGTTGGTTGTGACAAAAATATGCCGGGTTCGGTGATTGCGATGGGACGACTCAACCGTCCGAGCATCATGCTTTATGGAGGGACCATCAGTCCTGGTCATTTTCATAATAAAGTTTTGGATATCGTTTCTTCTTTTGAAGGTTTGGGAGAATTTGTTGCCGGTAAAATCGATGAGGCCGAACTCAAAGGAATTTTGCAACATTCCTGCCCCGGCGCTGGTGCGTGCGGTGGGATGTACACAGCTAACACTATGGCTTCTGCTATTGAAACGCTCGGCATGAGCCTTCCTTATAGTTCGTCTTATCCCGCCACGAGCCAAGAGAAAAAGAATGAGTGTTTGAAAGTGGGAGCGGCTATTCGGAATTTATTGGAAAGAGACATTAAGCCGCGAGACATCATGACGCGCAAGGCGTTTGAAAATGCGATGACGATTGTGATGGCACTGGGAGGATCTACCAATGCGGTGTTGCATCTGATTGCCATGGCAAAATCTGTGAATGTGAAACTGACGATCGATGATTTTCAAAAAGTGAGTGACCGCACGCCTTTCATTGCCGATCTCAAGCCTAGCGGAAAATACGTGATGGAAGATCTTTGTAGCATCGGTGGTGTACCTGCCGTTCTGAAACTTCTTTTAAAGGCAGGTTTGATCAATGGGAATTGCCTGACGTGCACGGGAAAAACTTTGGGAGAAAATCTGGAATCGTTGCCTGGTTTGAAAGAAGGGCAGAAAATTATTTTTCCTCTTCAGAATCCCATCAAGAAAACGGGTCATCTTCAGATTCTTTATGGAAACTTGGCTAAAGAAGGGGCCGTGGCGAAAATTACCGGGAAAGAAGGACTCTCTTTTACGGGCAAGGCGCGTGTGTTCAACAGCGAAGAAGCTTCGATTGCGGCTTTGGAAAAAAAGAAAATCAAAAAAGGTGATGTGATTGTTATTCGTTATGAAGGTCCTAAAGGTGGGCCCGGCATGAGTGAGATGTTGAAGGTCACAGCCGTTGTGATGGGTGTGGGTCTCGGAAAAGATGTGGCTCTTATTACGGATGGACGCTTTTCGGGAGGCACGCATGGATTTGTCGTCGGGCACATCACGCCGGAAGCTCAGGTGGGGGGGGTGTTGGCCGTTGTGGAAAATGGGGATGAAATTACCATCGATGCCAAAAAAAGAATTTTGAATCTCAATGTTTCACAAAAAATAATTTCTGCGCGATTAAAAAAATGGAAAGCTCCTCCTTATAAAACAAAAAAAGGAACTCTCGCCAAATTTATCAAGACGGTTTCGTCTGCTTCAGAAGGTTGTGTGACGGATGGACTTTAAACAAACGTTGGGGTTTGCGGCTTCCATCATCCTGCCTTTTTTTAATATTCCTTTGATGCTACGCATGTATCAAAGAAAATCGTCCGAAGATTTAAGTCTGGTGTGGGTATGTGGAATTTTCTTTTCTCTTTTGGCGATGATTCCTGTCGGGATTCAATCCCCTGATTCTGTTTTCAGACTTTTTTCTGTTCTCAACTTCGCTTTTTTTTCAGGAGTGGCAGGGATGGCGGTTTATTATCGGATTAAGAAAAAATAATTACTTTTTATATTCTTGGGCTAATTCCAGATAATATTCCGCGTTAAGCTTGATACGCTGAGCCATCTCGTCGGTCACCGGACCTCGCGCTTTGGCGGGTACTCCGGCCATGATGGTATTGGAGGGGACAATTTCGTGTTCTTTCACGACAGCGCCGGCAGCAATCACAGAGCCTTGTCCGAGCTTCGCATAACTCAAGATAATCGAACCCATTCCAATCAACACATCGTCTTCAACGATACACCCGTGGACAATAGCATTGTGCCCGATGGTGACGCGATTGCCAACGATACAGGGACCTTGAACAGTTTCGGCATGGAGGATGGTTCCGTCTTGGATATTTGTTTCCGCACCCACGCGAGTAAAATTTGTATCGCCACGGATGACGACATTGTACCAAATGTTGGCTTTCGGACCAATTTCCACATCGCCAATGATGACGGCATTTTCAGCAATCCAGGCAGACGGATCAATTTTAGGAAGCTTGCCTTGAAAAGGTTTGAGGATCATTTTTTTAATTTCTGATGAGCTTTTAAAATCATTTTTTCTGTTGTGTCCCAATCAATACACGCATCGGTGACTGAAACTCCGTATTGAAGTTTGCTTAAGTCAGAAGGAATTTTTTGATTACCCGCTTTGAGATGGCTTTCCACCATCATACCGCAAATAGAACGATTTCCTGCAATCACTTGATCGATAACGGATTCAAAAACGAGGGATTGTTGAGTGTGATCCTTATTGGAATTTCCATGACTACAATCGATCATGATCTTTTTTCGGAGGCCTTCTTTTTCCAGAACCTGTTCGCAATGAGCGATGCTTTGAGCATCGTAGTTGGGTCCTTTATCGCCGCCACGTAAGACCATGTGACTGTAAGGATTTCCTTTCGTCATGAAAACGGAGATGCGCCCGTTGGCATCGATGCCCAAAAAGTGATGAGGTGTGAGAGCCGATTTCATGGCGTTGATGGCCACCTGAATATTGCCGTCTGTCCCATTTTTAAAACCCACCGGAGTCGAAAGCCCACTCGCCAATTCTCGATGGGTTTGAGATTCTGTGGTCCGTGCCCCAATGGCCGACCAGCTGATAAATTCAGAAAGGTATTGAGGTGTGATCGGATCCAAAGCTTCTGTGGAAGTTGGGAGTCCGAGGGAAGTAATATCAATCAGAAGTTGTCGCGCCTTTTTAAGACCTTCTTCAATATGAAAAGAATCATCCATCAGGGGATCATTGATCAGTCCCTTCCAGCCAATGGTTGTTCTTGGTTTCTCAAAATAAACACGCATGATCAGAAAAAGAGTTTTTTCTACCTTTTCGACTAATGCCCTTAGTCGATGGGCATATTCCATGGCAGCTTTGGTGTCATGAATAGAGCAGGGGCCTACGACCACAAAAAGTCGAGGATCTTTATCATCAAGTATATTTTGAACGATGTCTCTTCCTTTAAAAGAGGTTGTTAAACTTGCTTTTGTGGCGGGGAGTAATGTGCGAATCTCTTCGGGTGTTGGGATGAGATAGCCACCTTTTACATTCGTATTGACAAGTTTTTTTAAGTCCATAGTCTCCCTTGTAACTACTCAGATCTCTTACTCATAGTAAGCGAGCATTGACTGAATCCGATTTATTCGGTCCGGTCAAGCGGAGCGAACGATGAAAACTCACAGTCCAGATGGGGGTTTCAGGGGGAGAGCGGTATCTCACCCTGAGTCGTAGTAACAAAATATTATGAATAATTCAAACCTTTATCGGGGAACCAGCGATTATGTTGCTTCCGAGGAACTTCAGGAAGTTGTGAACGTTTCGCTGGCGATCAAACGTCCTCTCCTTTTAAAGGGGGAGCCTGGAACGGGAAAAACACTTTTGGCCCAATCGATTGCTCAATCTCTCAAGAGGCCTTTGCTCCGTTGGAACATTAAATCCACAACCAAAGCGGTGGATGGTTTGTATGTCTACGATACGGTCCAGCGTCTCAATGACAGCCGCTTTGGTGGTGCTAACGTGTCCGATATTAAGCACTATATTAAATTAGGAAAACTTGGGGAGTCTTTTGTGGCCTCAGAGCCTGTGGTTCTTCTGATTGATGAAATTGATAAAGCCGATTTGGAATTTCCAAATGATTTGTTGGCTGAGTTAGACGAGATGCGATTTTATATTCCTGAAACACGGGAAGAAATTGTGGCTCTCCAAAGACCAATGGTGGTGATTACGTCCAATTCGGAAAAAGAACTTCCGGATGCTTTTTTGCGACGCTGTGTGTTTCATTTTATTGCTTTTCCGGATGTGGAGATGATGTCTCAGATCATCAAGGTTCATTTTCCAAAGATTGAAAAACAAATGATGCAGGCGGCGATTAAAAAATTTTACGATATCCGATCTCGTTCTGGTTTGCGAAAACCTCCCTCGACGTCCGAACTGATCGATTGGCTGCATGCTTTAATCGCCATGGGGATGGATCCTAAAAAATTGGAAGGCGAGCCGATGATTGGATGCTTGCTCAAAAATGAGCAGGATTTGAAAGTTCGTCGGACCGCTTAAAAGATTCATGCTCATCCCATTTCTTTATACCCTCCGCGCTCACAAAATTCCTGTGGGAACACAAGAGTGGCTCTATCTCATGGAGGCGCTTTCGCAAAATATCGCCGACTCTTCTCTCACTCGTTTTTATCATCTCTCTCGCTCCGTTCTTGTGAAATCAGAAGCCCTCTACGATGCTTTTGATCAAGCCTTTGTGGCTTGCTTCAAGGGGCTTGAAGGAGAACTGGATGTTAAAAAAGAAATCTTGGATTGGTTGAATAAAGTGATTGACCCTGCAGCCCGCCCTACGATGCCGGATATTGATCCGCTCACTTTAGAAGAACTTCGTAAAAAATTTCTCGAACGCCTCAAAGAACAGATGGAAGAACATCATGGAGGCAGTCACTGGATTGGAACGGGAGGCACCTCTCCTTTTGGTCATGGTGGGGCACACCCTTCCGGAATACGAATAGGCGGGCCTGGGGGTGGTCGGTCGGCGGTGAAGATTGCTGAAGAAAGACGATTTGAAAATTATCGACACGATCGTATTCTGGATACGAGACAATTGAAGGTGGCTCTCAAGCGCTTGCGGCGATTGGATCAGGAAGGGCAACCAGAAGAGTTGAAGATCGACAAGACCATTGATCATACCTGTAAAAATGCGGGTGAGATTGAATTAGTTTTTGAGGCTCCAAAAAAAAATCAGACGGAATTACTTTTGTTGATGGATGTGGGGGGCAGCATGGATCCCTATGCACGCTTGGTGGAATCTCTTTTTTCAGCGGCACATGCGTCCACGCATTTCAAGGCCTTCCATTATTTTTATTTTCATAATTGTGTGTACTCCAAAATTTATACGGATATGAATCAACGAACTTGGATTCCTACCGAAGAACTCTTTCGTAAATTCCGGAAAACTTTTCATATTGTTTTTGTGGGAGACGCCTGCATGGGGCCTTATGAGCTTTTTTCGCCGGGTGGAATCATTGATTATTTTGATCAAGATCGTACCCAAGGCATTCACTGGCTCGAAAAAATTCGCCAGCATTTTTCAAAATCTGTCTGGCTTAACCCTGAACCTGAAACGGGTTGGCTTTACCATCCTACCATTCAAGCGATCGGCAAAATTTTCAAGATGTATCCGCTGAGTATTGAAGGCATTACTTGCGCTGTGGATAAGTTAAGAAAAAGCTAAAATACTTTCTTTGAAACTTTTTTGAGGAGACCAGGTAATTTGAGGTAACTCAAAAATTTTCCGCCGGATGTTTCTACAACCGTCTTCATCAATGTGATGAGATCTTCGGAATACGGATACCACCAGGTTTCTTTGGAGGCTTTTGATCGATCCAAAAGAATAAAATGAGGTCGTGTCATCTCGAGAAGGCCGTATTTGGAATTGGTCACGCCATGACCTGTATTTTTGAGTCCTCCCCAAGGAGCTCCAGCCAAGGCTCCGGTGAAAACACAGTTGTTAATTATCACAACACCACTTTCAATCTGTGGTGCGATACTTTCGGCCAGACGAATATTTTTTGTCCATACAGAGGTGGTTAGTCCAAACTGGGCTGAATTGGTTTCTTGAATTGCTTCTTCCAGATCTTTAACTTTAATAATGGGAAGAGTCGGGCCAAAAGTTTCTTCACGGATAAATTCTGCTTGTCGGTCTCTTACTTCAATCACCGTTGGTTCAAAGTAAAGAGTGTTGTTGATACGTTTGCCACCCGTTAAGATTTTACTTCCCGTTTGTTTGGCATTTTCCACATGAGACATGACGAGAGCCAACTGCTTTTCGTTACGTAAGGGACCAAAATCACGATCACGTTGGAGTTGTTGGACACGCGGGACCAGTGCTTTTACAAACTGATCGTAAATTTTTTCCACAACGTAAAGGCGTTCGATCGAAGCGCAATTTTGTCCTGAGTTGGTGAAGGCGCCCCAGATGACGCCGTTGAGGGTACGTTCCAGATCACAATCTTCCAAAACGATAGCCGCATCTTTTCCTGAAAGTTCCATGGAATAAGGAATCAATCGTTCTGCACATCTTTGGGCAATCGCTTTGCCTGTCGACACACTTCCAATAAAGTTAATCTTGTTGGCCACTTCAATGATAGCTTGTGACACCTCACGACCACCATACGCAGAGACAAAAACGTCTTTTGGAAACACAGACTCAAATATTTCAGCAATGACTTTTCCGGTGAGAGGGGCCTCCACTGAGGGCTTAAAAGCCACACAGTTGCCTGCAACCAAGGCGGGGATGATGGCTCGAAGAGGAAGAGCTACGGGGTAATTCCAACTGCTTAAAACACCCACCAGTCCTAGGGGACGGTGCTGGATGTAGCCTTTTTTCCCAGGATAATTGAGAGGGTTTATAGAGACGTTTTCGTTGGCCAATATTTTTTCAGAATTTTTGATGTAAAAATCAAAGAGTTCAAGATTGGCAATGATTTCACCACCGTAAATTTCAGGAAGAACTTTCCCTGTTTCTGATTGAACAACCTTCACAAGGTCTTCCACACGGTCATAAAAAACTTTTCTGGCTTTTTTAAGATAAACAATTCTTTCAGAAATGGGTTTGGTACCCCATTCTTTTTTTGTATTTTCTAATTTCATGAGAAAACTTATAAGGAGTCTTTGAAAAATTGTCCACCGTGGTTGTTCGTGTTGACAAAAAAGAGCCCTATTCCTACAAACTCCAGCCAATGAAGCTTATCCGCACTCGCATGGTGTTTATTGGTCTTTTTTCTCTGATTTCTGTCGGACAGGCTTATCCTTTTTCTTTGGCCTGGGGTATGACCCAAACACAACATTCTTGTTGTTGTTCCGGAGTCACCAAACCTTGTGAGTGTCATCATCAGAAGGGGAAAATGAGTTGTCATAAGATACGCGATGTCGGCTATTCAAAATCTCCCTGTGGTGGAAAGACGGAAGCTCAGGTCCTCAGTTTTCAGGAAGACCCTTTTATTCCTTCTCAAGTAAAACTTGGTTTTTATTTTTTGGGGACTCAAGAAACTTTTGTGCCACAAATTTTTCTTCCATCTCTTTTTCTTTTACCCGAAGGTCCGCCCCCGAAGTCTCTGCTGTAGTTTGTTGATTCAAAAAAATAATCAAACGAGATCTTAAGGAGACTTCTATGAAGATATGTCTTTCTTTATTTTTATTTATTTTATTGAGTATTTCTCTTTTTCTAAGCCCGTTAGCTGAGGCTTGTGATCTTTGTGCTATTTACAGTGCCACCAGTGCTTCTGGTTCTGATGGACGAGGTTTTTATGCCGGAATTTCGGAACAGTTTACCCATTATGGAACTCTGAAGGATTCAGGTCAGACGGTGGATAATCCTTTGGGTCAATATCTGGATAGTTCTATAACGCAGATATTTTCGAGTTATGATTTCAACAATCATGTTGGAGTTCAACTCACACTGCCCATCATTGTGCGCTCTTTTAAACGTGTTAGTGGTGCAACCACGGAAACAGGAACTGTTTCTGGATTGGGTGATATGTCACTGACAGGAAAGTTTATGCCCTATCAGAAATTCACAGAACACTTCAGTTTTACATCTCATATTTTGGGTGGAATTAAATTTCCTACGGGTTCCACCAGTCGTTTGGATGAAGAGTTAGCTGAAGGTGCCGAAGATCCCGATGCTTCCCAGAGTGCTATTCATGGGCATGACCTGACTTTAGGAAGTGGATCCGTTGATGGTATTATCGGCGCGAATGCTTTTGTGCGATGGTATCGATTCCTAGGAACAACCGATATCCAATACTCGATTCGCAGTACGGGTCATATTGATTATCGTTTTGCAAACGATCTCCATTGGAATGTGGGGCTGGGTGGTTATTTATTGTTGGAACATAACACGACCTTAGCTTTGCAAGCCAAAGTTTCAGGGGAACATAAGGGACTTGATTCTTTGTCAGGCGTGGAAGCAGGAGATACGGGCATTACTTCTATTTACATAGGTCCTGACATTCTCTTAACGTGGAAGGAACATCTTAGTACGAATGTGGGAAGTGATATCCCTGTGATGATTCACAACACGGCTTTTCAATCTGTTCCCGATTATCGCATCCGCACAGCGATGACGTGGCATTTTTACTGACAGGTCCCCAGTTTAGACTACAACTTGGACCTGTCTGCACAACAGGGCCGCAGGGAAAGTCCTGTCGGACTGTAGTCCAAACTACGGCCCTGTTAGTAATCAGTAATCTGTTTTATTGGTAATCCTGCTTTCTTTGCTTGTGAAAGGATTTTTTGAGGGGTTGTAGACTCTTCGTAGATGCAAACGGCCTCACCCTGTTTCTCATCAAGGGTGAGGTCTTTGCAAACGGAGGAGAGTGCAGAACGAAATTTTTTGGCACAAGACTCGCAAGCAAGATGGTCAACTTTAAACCTTAATATTTTTTGTTCTCCAGAAAAAAGAAATCTGGGAAAAATAAGGGCTATTAAAATTAAGTAGAATCCTATTTTTTTCATCATCGTAGCTACTTTATCTCTAATTCAAGAAAAAAATCATAGATAAAATTAGATTTTACGTAGTAATGACCCCTATGGTTTTTCTTTTCGCTTTAGCGGCACTTGTTTCTACCTATGTAGGCGGCCTCTTTGCTCTCAAATATAGAGATCATCTTCATCGTATCTTGGGTTTTGCATCGGGTGTTTTATTAGGAGCTGTTTTTTTTGAGCTCTTGCCGGAAGCATTTTCCCTTAGAGGATCTCATTCTCTTATTCAAACGACCTTACCACTCGTGATCGGATTTTTATGTTTTCATCTCCTTCAACGACTTTTCTTTTTGCACTCTTGTCCGGAAGAAGATCATGGCAGCTTGCCACATTATCATCTGGCTCAATTAGGAGCCGGCACTTTTACCCTTCATAGTTTTTTTGACGGTTTGGCCATTGGTCTTTCCTTCCAAGTGGGAAATATTTTGGGTTTCATTGTTGCTTTTGCAGTGATTGCCCACGATTTTTCTGATGGATTAAATACTGTGACTCTTCTTCTTCGTCATCAAGTTCATGAAAAGAAAATAAAGCTCTGGCTTCTTGTCGATGCGGTGGCACCTTTTTTGGGTGTTCTTGTGGCTCAAAAAATTCATCTCTCTCAGAGTGTTTTAGCTTCCCTGTTATCAATATTTGCTGGCTTTTTTCTTTATATCGCAACTGCGGATCTCTTACCCGAAACCCACCATTCTCATAAACAATGGCAAACGCTGGGAGCCACCATTGTTGGTGCCTCCTTTATGTTTTTTGTGAGCTATTGTTTGCGATAAAAAACCTATTAATTTTTTTCTCAAAAATACTCAATAGGAGATAGCCGAATCCTATTACAATCATACTAGCACCTGTCGGGAATGAATAGAGAAACGATAAGTAATATCCCAAAGGTGGAATAATAGCGCCCAGAAAGAGAGAGAGAAGAACAGCTTCCATGGGACTTCTGGCCTCTTTTAATGAAAGAAACGGAGGGATGACCATCAAGGCAAAAACGGGAAGGCTCCCCAAGGTTTTCATGGAAACGGTAATTCCAACAGTGAGTGTCAGGTAGAAAAAAATCATCCAGAATGAAGTGTTTAGTCCAGCCACTTTCATAAAATCAGGATCGGCAGAGACATAAAGAAATTCACGCCGGTAAATAAAATGAAAAATTAAAAGAATACCTGCTACCAAAATTAGAAATCCCAAAGCCTCTGAAGTCACAGCAACGGCATTTCCAAAGAGGAGGTTATCGATGGCATGTTTCCCTTCGGCAATACGGTCTCCAATAAAAATGATAAGGCCAGAAGTGATGATGTAGATTAAGCCAATCAGAACTTCGTCGGGATATTTTTTAGATCGATGGAAAATTGAAAAAAGAAACGCCGCCGCACTTGCCATTAAAAATCCTGCAAAAGCGGTCAGGGGGGAATGCTCCAAAGAATATCCCCAAAACCCAGCGATATAAAAGGCGAGAAAAATTCCGAATCCCGCTCCTTGAGTGATGGCAAGACTTACAAAGACAATGCGATTCAATACCATGTAATAGCCCAAGAGGGCGCATAAAGTACCACCGATCATGCCAGCTAAGACAGGCTCGTACCAGAGAGTCCACTCACGAGCAAAATGAAGAGCCTCTGTGGGATTGGTGAGCCAACCCAATCCCAGAATCAGAAAAGTGCAAAGGCTATAAAAAATGAATCTGTATTTCATGATTGTCCTTATAGAGATGGATCTTAGATCCGTAAGCCTTGTTGAGTACCTCTTCAGAAAGAATTTCTGATACAGGTCCGACAACGGTGCCATGGGGACCCAAAAGAATAATCCAGTCGACTTGATTCACGACACGATTGAGGTCATGTTCGATCAAAAAAAGTGAAAAATGGTTCTGTTTTTTCCATTGCTCAAAAAGTCGCCACAATTTTTCTCGAAAAAGATCATCCAGGGCACTGTAGGGTTCATCCAACACCAAGACGGAAGGATTACCGATCAGTGCCCTGGCAATGAGAACGCGTTGTTTTTGCCCGCGTGAAAGTTCTCGGAAAAGTTTTTTCCTCAAAGGAGTAAGTTCCAACTCTTCCAGAATTTGAGTAGTCGTTTGTTCTGAGTGAGATTTTCCCATCCCTCCCATCTTGAGAAGGTCCATGACGGTTAGTGGAAAAATCGAACTGATTTGATCTTCTTGAGGGACATAACCATGTGTTATTTTTTCAGCCCATTGGTAATTCCCCCCTAAGGGAGGAAGAAGTCCGAGTAAAGTTCGGACGAGCGTACTTTTCCCAGAACCATTGGCTCCAATAATTCCTACTCGAACCCCCGAAGGGACCTCCATCGTCATGGGAGACGACAGAGGTCTTTCGGGGTATCCTACTACAAACTGATTTGTTTTCAGAAGAACTTCAGTCATGAAATGACTTTCCTCATTTTTTGAATGATCGTGTCGATGAGTTCAAAATAGGTTTTGATCCCTTCTTCGCCCACATCGGTGGGAATCATAATCAATGGGAGCTTGGATTTTTCAGAAAGATACTCGGGAACTTTTTTGGGATAAAAACTCTCCATAATGATCGCTTGTACTTTTATGGACGCTATTTTGTCGAGCAAGTCATCCACATGTTTTGAACTGGGAGGAATTCCTGGCTTTGGTTCCACAGTCGCAATGACTTCCAATCCCGTCCAATGACAAAAATAAACGAGACTTTTATGGTACGTAATGACATTTTTCTTCTTGAGCTTAGCTGTTTCTTGGTTCCACTGGATCATTTTTTCATTCAGGGCTTCAAGAAATTTTTTCAGTTGGTTCTGATAATAAGATTTTCCTGCACCATCCAGCTCCGAAAAATGTTCCGCAATATTGACAGCCATGATTCTCACATTTTCAGGATCCAGCCAGGTATGGGGATTACCACGGGGATGAACATCTCCCATCGATCGATCCACTTTGGTCTGAGGAATTTCGAGTATATTCAACCCTTCTGAGAGATCCACATTACCAGGGGTATTCGGGTTAATGTTTGGATTACGTGCTTGTACAAGAATCGGTGGTAACCAACCGATCTCTAGTTCAAGTCCTCCATGAATGAGAACGTCTGCTTGATTGAGAGCGACGACAAAGGTCGGTTTGGCATCTAGAAAATGAGGGTCTTGATTACCTCGAGCCAGACTTCTTGTTTGCACACGATCTCCTCCAATTTCTTGAGCGATTGATGCAAACACCGGCAAGGTAGCTACCACATTGAGTTTAGCGGATGCGGTGAATGGAATCAGTAATGTTAAAAAAGTAATAATTATTTTTTTCATTTTTTTCTCCTTAAAATGCATGTGCTCCATGGGGTCCCATGCTGAATTCGAATTGCAAGAAAGCCGCATGAGCCGATTTTGTGCCCTTTATTTTGTCATATTCATACTGGGCACGGATGCGTGAAAACTCCGTGGGGTTAAAAGTAATCGCCGGTGTTATTCTCGATTCACGGGCAATGCTATTGGCAGGTAAGCCCATTTGATCATAGCGGAGTCCGGCATGCCAACGTTTTGAAAACTGGTAGTCGGCGTAAGAATAGAGCCCACCATCGCGGTTAAAACTAGTCGGGCTGTTCATCCGACGATAAATAAATTCCGTTTGCCAAACGAGGCTTCGATAAGAAGCCGGTTTCCATTTGAAAAGAAAATCCCCTCCGATGATGTTCGTGAGTTGTCCGGAATCTACCGTGGTAGCATTTGCTCCTGTGGCAATTGAACTTCCCAACAGGATCGAGGTGTTCTCAGAAGTGTCGAAACTTGTGGAAACTCGACCTTGATAGAGAAAATCTTTTTTGCGAAGACTATTAAAACTCGTGGCATTATCTCCATTGGAAAAAGTCCCTTGAAGTTGAAGAAAGAAAGGGGTAGGTAAGAGGTAAGAGGCTTCCACACCCAACTCTTTGATGCCATCCGGACCAAAAAAGTATTTATTCGCGAGAGTGTTATCGGCAAAATCGAGTGTTTCCAAATGTTTTGGATTTTGTCTTCCAAAAGGAAGGCGAAATTTTCCGCCACGAATTTGAAAACCTTTCGGTAAATTCAGAGTCGTAAAGTAACCTTCTTCGAGTTCTACAGAGGCTTCTCCAAAGGCAAGAATGATATCCGCCTTGAAGTACGGATCAATCACCGACTGAACGGCCAGTTCTATTTCCTGAAGGTTAAAGCCTGTTTTAGCCGGATCGGCTCCTGTGGTGCCGGCCACAGGTTCTGTTGAAAAATAAGCTCCAGAAAAGGTGCCGATAGCGCTGATGTCCGGTAGGAGCCTTTGAAAACCGCCTTGATTGACGGGATACTGAAATGGCCCAAACGCACGCGTTTCTGTTTCTGATGTTGGTGTCCCTTTCAGGTTTTGAGAAATAGATTTAATTTCCTGACCCGTATCTCTTGCTTTGAAAGCAAGGAGTTCTTGGCTCCAGAGTGGGTGTGTCAAAAAACAGGACGCAAATATCCAAAATAAAATCTTTGTTTTCATAAAAAGCTCCAAGTTTCCCAAGGGAAAATGATGTTGATGAGTTAAAAACGGGAAGAACTATGAGATGATTGGAGGAGCTCGTGGAGAGGCTTCTGAAAAATTAAGAAGAGAGATTTGTGAAAAACAGACGAGAACAACGAAAGAAGAATCGTTAAAAATGGATAATGAATGGATGGATTGTGTGGGAGTGATGGAACGTGACTGACTCTGAAAATGACACACAGAACAATGGGTTTTGCTGTTGCCGGCGGATTCTTCCTTATTATGATGATGTAGAGGCAGGATAGCTATGGAAAAAATCACCGCAACCGAGGCCAAGAACAAGCCAATATTTTTGAACCTGCTGGACATAATCGAAAACTTGTATAGGGAAGAGGGAATTATGTCCATTTCTTTTGTATTAATCACATTTCTTTTTCAAATGTCTGTCGGGATGCTCATGACCGTCGCCATCTTGCCACCGGGCTTGATCGATAAAAATTTCTTCCGTTCCATCAGTTTTTGGGCCTGGTTTTTTACGGGGATTGGCCTTGGTTTGAAACACTATGCTACGTTTAGGCTCCCGGAAATTTTTGCAACAATAACTTTTACAGGCATCTCTCAAGTTTCAAATGTTTCTTTTTTTATTTTCGCTCTCCTCTGTTTTCAACTTTGGTTTCGTATTCGCTTTTTGGATCACGCTGTATCGAAAATGGAATTGATTATAATCGCCATGGTTGGATTTCTTGCGGTGGTGATGGATTCTCTTTTGTTTCACCCGCAACTACCACCGGCTTGGGTGCACTCCCTTTTAATTCCCCTTAATTTTGTTACGTCCACTCTCATGTTGGGAGGTTTTTTGGCCGGAATGATTTTTGGTCATTGGTACTTGGTCAATACGGAAATGCCCAAGAGACTGTTAGTGACCATGGCCTGGGTGTTGATTGTTGTATTAGCTTTACGTATTGTGGCTGTGGGTTCCAGTCTCCTCCTTTATAAGTATGTGGTATATCCCCATATCGATTTTCTGTCTTCGCTCACTTCTTTTCAGGGGCATGGAATTTTCTTTTGGCAACGGGTGTTGGTGGGTTTGGCGATTCCTGCCGTGGTGGTTTTCATGATTCATAACACGGCACGTATTGGATCGAATCAATCCGCCACGGGCATTATGTACGTGGCCATTGCATTCGTGTTTATTGGCGAGTTGGTGGCGAGGTATTTATTTTTGTTATCAGCGATTCCGTTGTAAGTTTTATGAAATACACAGCGACTTCTTCTCAGGATGCCATCATTACTTGCCACTCTTGTGGCGCCAAAGATCTCTATCTCCAAAAAAAATTTCCACGAACGATTGCTCTCATCATTATTGGGATTGGTATTGTGCTTACACCAAAGACGTTAGGTATTTCTCTGTTAGTTGTGGCTCTCATTGATTTTGTGATCTACCAATTCATACCCTGGATTTTAGTTTGTTACCGTTGTCGCTCCGAGCATCATGGTTTTAAACCCAACCCCGCTCACAAAGAGTTCGATCGGCATATTGATGAATTATATCAGTATGGCAAAGATTGACCTTTGTGGACCAAGTATTTATAGAGTGTCAGGTTAGAAGTTGGTGTTGTCATTGCGATCCGCCAAAGGCGGAGAAGCAATCTCCCGGGTTCAATCGGGAGATCGCCACGCCCTTCGGGCTCGCGATGACACGAAGCAACAGGACCCAACCTTAACAAGGAGATTTTATGACAATTCAAATAGCCCACAGCCCCGATGCTGACGACGCCTCCATGTTTTACCCTCTCATGAATGGGAAAATTGACTTAGGTGGTTTGGAGTTGAGTGAAGTTCGTGAGGATATTGAAACTTTGAACAAAAAAGCCATGGAGGGAACCTACGAAGTTACGGCCATTTCTTTTCATGCGTATCCTGCTATTGCCGACAAGTATCTTTTGCTTTCTACCGGAGCTTGTTTTGGGGATCGTTACGGGCCTATCATAGTAACAAATAAACCACTCAAACCAAAACAGCTTTTGAAAGTACGTATGGGAATTCCTGGCAAGAGAACGACAGCTTTTTTGGTCCTCAAACTTTATGAACACCATCTGGCTGGAGAAAGTAAGTCGGGTGTTTGTTATAGTGAAGTGCCGTTTGACCAAATCATGGATCAAGTGTTAGCCGGTAAAATTGATGCGGGGCTTATTATCCATGAAGGGCAATTATCTTACATGGACAAGGGATTGCATAAGATTGTGGATTTGGGAGAGTGGTGGCACAAAGAAAACCATCTGCCTTTGCCATTGGGTGGGATTGCCATTCGTCGTGATTTAGACCTAGAGACGCAAAAGAAAATTGGCAAATTATTGCAGGAGAGTATTCGTTACACGCTTGAGCACAAAGAAGAAGTTCTTGCGCATGCTCTTCCTTTTGCACGAGGATTAGATTCGGAACGTACTCAAAGATTTATTGATATGTATGTGAACGATCTTACGATTGATTGTGGCCGAAAAGGATTTAAGGCGATTAAACTCTTGCTCGAAAAAGGTTATCAATCGGGTGTGTTGGCCACAAATATCAATCTGGATGAATGTTATTTTGACGTGAAAAAAGGGGATATTCGCAAGGGCTCACCTTCAGAAGACGTGGAACCTCAAGAAACTTTTCTGGCTCTTTCCTGAGTGATAATCGTTTTTAGCTCTTTGCCACGCCGCTGAAAGAGTTGGTCAATAACGCGTTCGTTGAGTGTCGTGAGTTCTTTATTTTCCAGTAAACAAACAGCAATTTCCTTTAGAAGGGGAACTCGTTCCTGATAAGGTAGAGCGTAAATTCTATCCAGAATCATGAAGGGAAGCTGTTCTTCTTCTTTTTCTGCTTGAATAAGTCGGTGATTTAACTTGAGGATGTTTTCTTTTGGAACGAGATTTTCTTTTCGAACATCTTCTAAAAATCGGGTTCGTAATTTTTCATGGAGTTGAAGAGCTTTCACCAAGCCACGATTAATTTCTCTCTGAATTTTTTCCACGAGTTCCGTATATTTTATCTGAGCTTCATTCAATGGATTTGTGTCAGCAGGTTTTTCGAGGCCTTCAACATCCTGAGGCATGAGGGTAAAAACATCTCCAACGGTAAAACGTACCGTTGTTTCCGTTTGAACTTTGACAGCACCTTTAGGAACCAGGGTGCCGGTGCCGTCAATGCCAATAAAAACTAAATGCAGGGGACTATTTTGATCATGTATGGACAGTGCGGTATCGATCGCTAAAAAAGCACAACCTTTCTTGAGATGTCCCAAATCTTTTTTTAGGGAATTTGTAGTTCCTGTTGTGTAAAAACCAGCATCAAGACGTTCATTCTGAGGACCTGAATTCCAAAGAGCTCGGGTGCCTTGAGGATACATGGCAATTTCAATCTGTTTTTCACCCAGTTTTTGACACGCATCTAGAATAGCATCCTTGCCCTTACCTTTTCGGTCCACAAAAACCATATCGACGGTTTCAATCAGTTTTCCAACACCCAATCCACTGTAAACGATTCTATTATCGACAAAATGATCTTTGGCAGCCATGTAACGGGGCCGAATAGATCGACCCTGAGCCAGATGGGTGGAGCTCAAACCAAAAAAGTTGAAAACAAAATCCAGGTGACTTTTGTGGTTGAAGACTAAAACAATTTTCCCGGAGAGAGCATGAAATTTTTCTACCCCTTCTACCACAAGTTTAGCTCGGAAAAGTTGCAGCATGCGTGATCCCCAGAGAGAAGCCATGACGTCAAAAACTTCACGTCCGTATTCCTCACCAATGGTATCCAATGTTTTGTAGGCGCTTCGAGCAAAAATTGCTGTGTCATACATACCACGGAGAAGCAGCCAATAGCTCTGCTTTGGCTTCTTTCCAGTGAGATAAGAGATATGAGTCGGATTCACCACACGGGTTGCTTTGGTGGGGACAGGAATGTTTGAAGGTCCAAGGCGTCGGTAATAGTGTTCAAAAAATTCCTGAGGATGAACATGAGGGTTAACACGCATGAATTCTGTCATCATAAGGCCGGTGCAAACATGACGCCGATAAGTCCAGAGGGATAGCAGAGCAAAAAATCCGTGATAAAAAAGTGAGGGGAACTGTTCCCCACGTGTTTGAGTTTCTCCAAAAATCATGAGCGTGATATCAAAAACAAAAGCAGCCATCATATAAACTCCGATGGTGTAGTCTCGTAAATGTCCAAAGGCGTATTCAATTTTTCCAGCAACACGATTCAGAAAATCGAGATTAATATAGGCGGCGATTGGGTTTTGCGTTCTCCAAGCATGGTAACGTTGCTCCCACAGTTTGATTTTTCTGTAATAACGATCTTCGGGAAAAAGAGCTCTCAGACTATCTCCAATAGACAAGAGAGACTGAGCTCGGCGCCTCATGGCGGCAAGAGTGCCAATGAGGGGAACGATATAAACTAAAACAACCAGCCAATGGGTGATATGGGACATGAAGTCCTTTATACAATGGTCTGTATCCCCAGACAAGATTTTGATTCTTTACTAACCTGAGTGGGGCTGGTAGCCGGTAAGAAATGGCTGCAAATCGGTTAGCGCAGGAAAAAAGTCCTTATCTTCTCCAACACGCTCACAACCCTGTGGACTGGTACAGCTGGGGCCCTGAGGCTTTTGAAAAAGCCAAAAAGGAAAACAAACCCATTTTTTTATCGATTGGATATTCTACCTGTCATTGGTGTCATGTCATGGAAAGAGAATCTTTTGAAAATGAAGAGATTGCAAAACTCATGAACGAATTTTTTGTGAATATCAAAGTAGATCGTGAGGAAAGACCCGATGTGGATCATATCTATATGACAGCTATCCAAGCGATGAATGGTCAAGGAGGTTGGCCATTGTCTGTTTTTCTCACTCCAGCACTCGAACCTTTTTTTGGCGGCACTTATTTCCCTCCGGACCGTCGTTATGGCCGGCCTGGTTTTCCGGATGTATTGCGCGAGATTTCTCGCATGTGGAGGGAAGAAAAACAAAAGATTGCGGATTGGGGAACCCAAATTTCTCAAGCTCTGAAAGACCCAAGAGATATGAGTGGGGAGATGTTATCGGTGGACGCTTTGAGACAGGCCTATCATGCTTTTAAAGATATGTACGATCCTGAGGAGGGCGGTTTTGGAGGGGCTCCAAAATTTCCACGAAGTGAAACTCTCTCACTCCTTTTGCGGATTTATCGTAGAACGGGTGAACAAAAGGCCCTGACGATGGTAACACAGACACTGGATAAAATGGTTCGTGGAGGAATCTACGATCATCTCGGCGGTGGTTTTCATCGTTATTCTACGGATGCTCAGTGGCTGGTCCCTCATTTTGAAAAAATGCTCTATGACAATGCTCTTTTAGCAAAAAGTTATCTTGAAGCTTATCAGGTTGATCATAATGAAATGTGGGCCAGTGTGGCTCGAGAGACTTTGGATTACGTGCTTCGGGACATGACCTCTCCGGAAGGTGCTTTCTATTCGGCAGAAGATGCCGATAGCGAAGGAGAAGAGGGAAAATTTTATGTGTGGACGGAAAAAGAACTGGAAGAAATTTTAACTCCTGAAGAATTTTGGAAAGTTCGAGAGGTTTTTCAAATATCTCCTTTGCATATGAACGCGTCGACACCTTGGTCAGTTCGTTATGAAGCGAGTCTTTCATCAGCTATGCAAAAACTTTTTAATCATCGTAAAAAACGAATTCCTCCTTATAAAGACGACAAAATTTTAGCTTCTTGGAACGGATTAATGATTAGCTCCATGGCTTTTGCGGCTCAAATATTGGGAGAGAAGAAATATTTGGAAGGAGCCCAAAAAGCGGCGTTGTTTGTAATCAAAACTTTGTGGGATGGGAAGGTCCTGAAGAGGCGTTATCGGGATGGAGATGTTCGTTATACAGGTTCGTTGGATGATTACGCTTTTGTCATCCAGGGACTTTTGGATTTGTATGAGACTGACTTCAATCCGTACTGGTTAGAGATTGTTCAAAACATGCAAGTTCGGGTGGATGAGTATTTTTGGGATGTTTCGCAGGGAGGTTATTTTTCCACGGATTCTAGCGACGGAACTCTCCTGGCTCGTATGAAAGAAATTTATGACGGAGCTCTGCCTTCCGGAAATTCGGTAGAAGCCCTGAATTTATTACGACTACATGCTTTTACGGGAAATTCCGATTATGAAAAAAAATCTGAAAAATTGTTTCAAGTTTTTTCAAAATTCGTTCAAGACAATCCACAGGCCTGCCCTTCTCTTTTGATGGCGGTAGATTTTGCGACCGATGCAGTAAAGGAAATTGTGGTTTGTGGAAAGAAAGAAGACTCCTTTGTAAAGGGTGTTTTTTCACAACTCCGAGCGAATTTTTTACCTAATAAAGTTATGAGCTTTGTCTCTGATAAAGAGACAGCTAAAAAGATTTCCCTTATGAATGGAAAATTTTCTCCAGAACCCCGACTTTACATTTGTGAAAATCAACAATGCCAGACTCCCATCACCGATTTAAATTTTTTTTCTTCGAAGCTCTTGATGCCTAAAAAATATGGTTTTTAGAGATTCTCTTAAGAACACGTTCCGGCGACATCATTGATACCTTCGAAATAGCGTATTCCCAACTGGTCATCATAACTTAAACCAAAATGACAAATTTGGCTTGTTTCAAGGTTTTGAAATTCCGAGTTACCCACGCCGCTCAAAGTGGCCTTGGAAGGATCCCATGAGATCGTTCCTTCAACGCTTGTTTTAGGAATGGTGATACCTACAGTTTTGTTGCTGTTATTATTCACACGAAAAGAAATAAATCCTCCGTTTTTGGCAACAACCATTCCCAGCTCTTCTAAACCAACTTTTTGCCATCCTGTCTCCATTTTTTCCATCCACTGATAGCTAACTCCTGAAAGAGTACAGTGAGTCGTGCAACTGGAACTCGTTTTATTCAACCGAATGAAAGGAAAGATGCGACCTGTCGGAGCGGTGATTTCTGCCAAGCTTGGAGTTTGTACATCAGAAAAAGTCAGAGTTTTATCCCCCACCGAAAACAAAATTGTTCCGGAAGGCAGTTCTGAAGTCGCTGTTGTATTGGGGCCAAAGCCCTTAAAACTAGAAAAATTGTTTGTGGTGACAAGGGATGTTTTTGTATTGGCTGGAAGAAAACCAGCTTCTGAAGTTGTGACGGTTTTGTCGACAAAAGTGACAGATCCTGTGTCTAAAGAAGAGAATGTTTGTGGATAGGAAACATAAATTCCCGTCCCTGTATAGCTTGCCGTTGTATTTGTTTCGCTAAAAAACTGTCCGATGATGTTGTTGATATCCACGTTGCGTCCACTGACCATCATATTGAAACGAACATGAAAATCGAGCATGTAGTTTTGATTGGATTGACCACAATCAGCCTGCCCGTCATTATCAACGTCGGGATTATCGTACCGACGAGCCATGTCATCCATTTTCCCAATACTTGTTGCTGTTTCTTGACTGAGGCCTAACCCGGAGACAATGGTGTCATAACTTTTTTCTGATGTTGCTGTCCCTGTGCTGGCATCAATCTGAACTCGTCCCAGATCCATATTTCCAGAGGAACTTGTGGGAGCAAAGGTATCCAGTGCTGAGGAATAAAATCTTCCCAAAAACATACTGGGACCTCGTTTGAAGTGATCGAAGAAGAGAAAGTACCACGGTTTTCCTTGTTCGAGAGTAAACTGGAAATTTCCGGAACTATCCACTTCGGTTGTTTTGCAACTTTTATCCGAAGCCGTAGGGCTAACAATCATGACATCGGTCACTGTTCCAGATGTGGCCACATTCTTTCCAAACTCGAGAGAAGCTACACGAAGGGAAGAGAGGCTCCCTTTCATCACAAATCCACCACCACTTCCTCCGCTTCCAGAGGAGCCACCTGTTCCGCTTCCTCCGCTCCCGCTTTCAGTCCCACTGCTACTTGTCCCATCACTTCCTCCTGTGGTGCTGGATGAAGTGCCTTGGCAAGCAATGCTTCCCCATAAAAGTAATAAGATGAAAAGGATACGACAATAGGACATATATTCCACCTAGTTGATTATTTTGAATTAAATAAATGGTTATTTCAATAAAAGAAATTATTTTATATATTATATTTTATCATTTTGATAATTTTAATGAGAGGCTCAGTCTTAGTAAATCTTGAGGCGAGTGACGCGAAGTCCACGAGAGGTAAGTCCGACATCCACACCGACGGAAGCTCCTTCCACGACGAAGCTTCGGTCTTTTTTCTCACCGGCAAACCGTAACTCATCGAGATGAAAGTAAATTTCTTTTCCGTTGAGATCCTTGACGAAACCGTAACCGGCTTGAGGGAAAAACTTGATGATCTTTGCCTTTCTAAAATTATCCTCTTGTTGAGTTTCCTGAGGAATAGAAGCTGGTGGCACTTCAGGCAACGGATTGTCATCCATAATTCTAAACTAGGAGATTGGTTGGGAATTATCAAGTTGAGTTTGACGCCAAGTAAAGGTATAAAAATCCCTCCATGAAAAAAACTTTTGTTGTTCTCCTTGTTTTTACTCTCCTCGGACTTCTTTCTTCCATTCTCATGACAAGGCTTCATTATAAACTAGGAACTCAAGGGCTTGATGAGAAGAGTTTTTGTCATGTCTCGGAACTTTTTGACTGTGATTCTGCCTTGGCCAGTCGTTATTCAAAAATTGAAACTCCTTATGGTGTTTTTTTAAATTCAGAGATGGGGATTATTTATTACCTTCTTGTGACACTCGGACTTTTATACGCTTGGATTTCTTCTGATTCTTCTAAACGAAACGCCACACTCGCTTATCTTTTTATCTCTTCTCTTTTTGCCGTTCTTTATAACGGAATTATGGCGTATCTTTCCATTTTTCGATTGGGTGTTGTTTGTCTTTTATGTACCACAAACTATCTGGCTAGTTTGATTCTCCTCATTTTTTTGCCACAGATTTTAGAAGTTCGTTACAGAAAAACCCCCCAGTTTATTTTTCATTATGTTCGGTCTGTTTTTGGAAAGACGGAATTTAAGCCCCGGCTGGCATTTCATCTTGGAACTACGGTTCTTCTGCTGGGGTTTGGCGTGATTTTTTTCAAGGGGCTTGAACCTCGGCTCCATGCGGCTCCTGTTCAGATTTCTCAAGAAGATTATATAAAATCTTTCAAAGTACTTCCTCAAAAAGAAATGCCTCAGATCAAACGGCCCGTCTGGGGGAATCCGAATGCCAAGGTCACTTTGGTGGAATTTTCGGATTTTCAATGTCCTTTTTGTCGGCTGGCTGCTTTTACCCTCAAGCCTTATCTAAAAGAATTTCAAAAAGATATTCGACTTGTTTTTATAAATTATCCTCTTGACTCCGCTTGCAATCCGGCGATGCAACAAGCCATGCATCCGGTTTCTTGTTTGGCGGCTAAAGCCGGGCGATGTGCCGATCATCAAAACAAGTTTTGGGATTATCACGATAAAGTTTTTGAAAATCAAAAACGTCTTTCACGAACGACTTTATTAGAGTTAGCTGCTGAGATTGGTCTTGATAAAGATACGTTTGAAAAGTGTTTGGCCTCAGACGAGGTGAGTCAGGAAATTAAGGAAGATATTGAGTTGGGAACGACCCATGAAGTACATGGAACCCCTACTATTTTTGTGAATGGGCGGTATTTTCGTGATTGGACAAATCCAGAAAGATTAAGAATGGTGATTGAATCCGAATTACAAATGTCGCCTTCGAAACCAGATACTTCCCACGCCCAGTAGAATCAACAACGGATAAACCAGCTGAGTCCACCAAGCTATGAAACGAGCTTTTTTAGCTGTGAGTGTGATGTTTCTAAAGTCAGGGGTTTTGGGACGGATGGTGATTTGATCCTTATCACCCACAAGCCACGAGACCATATTTAAAAAAAGATCGAGGTTGCCAGGTGCTTGAATCAAGCTGTTTGACGCAAAATCAGAGTCTCCAACAATAATTGCCAGTGGGACCTCGGAAAACTCCCCATTGGCTGTGTTGCCCGCTTCAGCCCCTCCCTCGACGTACAACGGAGTACGACTCAGTCGTGGCTTTGCGGGCGCCTTGCCACTGGGGCTTTTCCGAGGTCCCATTATGGCCACACCTAGCGTGAGGGAACCTGCTTTAGGGGATGTTTTTAAAAAATGAGCTTCTTCAGATTCTGTTTCTTGCGTGAGACTTCTTGCAGAAAAGAGGATCGGATTTTCCTCCTTAAGGTCTTTGGTGATGGGATGGTTGGACAAAATAGGAGCTGGGTATTGAGGGCCAAGGACAAAATGGCGTTCGGGATCAAGCACCATGTTGTTGTCCAAATGAACTTTCAATGATTTTAACGTTTCTAAAAAAGGAGGAGGTGTTTGAGGATCACTCAACAATAAGAGTCGGCCTCTTTTCTGGATCCATTCGTGAATCAACTTATCTTCAGATTTTAAAAATTGATCTTTAGGGCCAGCCACGAGAAGAATAAGACACTCTTGGGGAATGACGGAAGAAGTTATGAGAGAAAGAGACAAAACGTCATAGTTATTTTTTACAAGATATTCTTTGGCAAGACTGAACCCTGCTGTTTCAGGATCCTCAAAGTTTCTTTCCCCATGACCCGAGAGGACACAGATTGTTTTTTGTGATGTGGCTGTTACCTTAAGAAGAGCATTGGTAAAAAGCCCTTCTCCAATAAAATTGGGGGGAGATTCTTCTGCAGCATGGCTGTAATCAAACAACTGGGATTTATAGATTTCCTTTTTATTTTTTTCAAATTCAAAAACAATCGTGCCATCAGTGGATATTTTATATTGGGTGGCTCGAGTGACATCGGTATCGAGATCCGTCATTTTATAGGTAATCTTTGAGGATCGTACAGCATATTCGTGCAAGACGTCATCGACTTTACGTCGGATAAACACATCATCCAAATCCTCACCACGACGAAAGAAGGCTGTTATTTTAACTTCCTGTTTTAAATTTTTTAGGGTGTCGATGGTTTGTTTGGAAAAACTAAAATCTTTATTCGCTGTGAGATCCCAACGGATATGTTTTTTGTCTAGAAAAGTATAAATGACTAGGCTGAAACAAACTACGCTCACTATGAGGAAAATAGAGCGAATTTTCATCGTTCCCTCTCCAGAATACGCAGGGTTAAAAAGAGAGAAAGAAAGATAATGATTAAGTAGTAGGCCACATCGGAGACATCCAGGATTCCTAAACTAAAACTTTGTAAATGTTGAATGGGTGAAATTTTTTCACCGATGGAACCACCCACCTCTCCTAAAAACCAAAGAGTGATTATAGAAACAAAAGAGAGGAGGGCTGCGATCATCTGACTGTGGGTGAGTACTGAGGCAAGGAGCCCTAGCGATAAAAACGAAGCTCCCAGTAGAAAAATTCCAAGGTAAGAGAGAGCCATGGGTGCTTTGTCAGGTTGTCCGGCCATAAAAATAAAAAAGGGGAATTCGATAGTAAGGATCAGAATTGCTGCGAGAAGAAAAAGAACCCCTAAGTATTTTCCAAGAACTATTTGAAAGTTTGAAAGAGGAGAGGTGAGCAAGAGTTCGAGTGTCCCCAATTTTTTTTCTTCGGCAAAAGTTTTCATGGCGAGGAAAGGACTGATAAAGAGAAGAATCACGGCCATGAAATAAATGATGCCACGCAGGGAAGCCTCTGGAAGTTGTCGGGTTGAAATTTGGGTCAGACTGGCCGTAAAGGCAAAGCCGGTAAGAAAAAGAAAAAGAGCTGCTGTGACTGAAAAAATAGGAGACACAATATGGCTAAGAATTTCTTTTTTAATCAAAGCGAACATGAAGAATCCCCGGTCATTTGAAAGAAAATTTCTTCCAAACCTTTTGATTTTTCAATCTCAGAACAACTCTGGTCGTAAACAAGTTTCCCATGGTGAATGATCATAACCCGATCCGCTAGGAGGCTTACTTCTTGAAGAATATGGGATGACAATAAAATAGCGGATTCTCCCTTGAGGTTCTGGATGAGTTGCCGAATTTCAATAATTTGTTTTGGATCGAGGCCAACGGTTGGTTCATCCAAAATAAGAAAAGGAGGTTCATGCAAAATAGCTTGAGCGATTCCTAAACGTTGTCGATATCCTTTAGAAATATTTCCAACAAGACGCTTGCGGACCTCGGTCAGACCCGTTTTTATCAAAGCTTTATCTATTAACTCTGGAATTTTATTTTTTGGGAGAGAATGAATTCCTGCTACAAAGGATAAAGTCTCTTCAACAGTCAATTCTGGATAGAGCGGTGGATTTT